>Ga0066461_1000155_pt1 | contig 30734 bp, 33 predicted proteins | sample LakWasMe91_HOW11_2_FD_59572 | JGI IMG/M metagenome (GOLD analysis project Ga0066461, IMG submission 59572) | Freshwater sediment methanotrophic microbial communities from Lake Washington under simulated oxygen tension - Sediment Metagenome 91_HOW11 | ecosystem: Environmental > Aquatic >...
TGGTAGACACGCTATCTTGAGGGGGTAGTGGCGAAAGCTGTGCGAGTTCGAGTCTCGCCGTCGGCACCAGAAAAATTGAAGCCAGCAAGGGCTGCGCCTGAGCTGGCTTTTTTGCGGGGATCTGTCTACGGTCCTGGTGACAGGCGTCAAGCCGGCATCGTGTGGTAGGCCCTGCAGGGTATTGCAGCGTTTCATTAACCGATCGTTCAACATAGGTCTCATCAATCGTGAACCTCGAAAATTATTTCCCCGTTCTGTTGTTTATTCTCGTCGGCCTTGGCGTCGGCGTCGTCCCGCAGGTCCTGGGATTCATTCTGTCCCCCAACCGGCCGGACGTGGCAAAATTATCCCCGTACGAGTGCGGCTTCGAGGCATTCGAAGATGCGCGGATGAAGTTTGACGTCCGCTACTACTTGATCGCGATCCTGTTTATTTTGTTTGATCTGGAAACGGCATTCTTCTTCCCGTGGGGCGTAGCGATGCGCGATCTGGGCTGGTCCGGTTTTGTGACGATGATGGTGTTCATCGCTGAATTCGTGGTCGGTTTTTGGTATATCTGGAAGAAAGGTGCCCTTGATTGGGAATAAGCCATGTCAATTGAAGGCGTACTAAACGAAGGTTTCATTACCACGACAGCTGATAAGCTGATCAACTGGGCACGCACCGGGTCGATGTACCCGATGACATTCGGCCTGGCCTGCTGTGCGGTTGAAATGATGCATGCGGGCGCTGCCCGTTACGACCTGGAGCGTTTCGGCTTCATGTTCCGTCCGTCCCCGCGCCAGTCCGACGTCATGATCGTGGCCGGCACGCTGTGCAACAAGATGGCGCCGGCGCTGCGCAAGGTCTACGACCAGATGCCAGAGCCGCGCTGGGTCATTTCCATGGGTTCCTGCGCCAACGGCGGCGGCTACTACCACTACTCCTATTCGGTTGTGCGCGGATGCGACCGGATCGTGCCGGTCGACGTGTATGTGCCGGGCTGCCCTCCGACAGCCGAAGCGCTGCTGTACGGTATTTTGCAGCTGCATAACAAGATCAAGCGCACCAACACCATCGCTCGCTAACAGGCCGCTTTAACTATGACGACAAAACTTGAAGCCCTGGAAAACGCCTTGCGCAATGCGCTGGGCGAGGGCGTGGACATCACCTCGGCACTCGGTGAAGTGACGGTGGTAATCAAGGCGGGCGAGTACCTGGCTGCGATGCGCACCCTGCGCGACCATCCTGCGCTGCGCTTCGACGAGCTGATCGACCTGTGCGGGGTGGACTATTCGACCTACGGCGAAGGCAGCTGGGACGGCTTGCGTTTCGCGGCTGTGTCGCACCTGCTCTCGATCGAGCACAACTGGCGCCTGCGGGTGCGCGTGTTCGCGCCCGACGACGAGATGCCGATCATTGCATCGGTCATCGACATCTGGCGCGCGGCCAACTGGTACGAGCGCGAAGCGTTCGACCTGTACGGCATCATTTTCGAAGGCCATAACGACCTGCGCCGCATCCTGACCGACTACGGCTTCATCGGCCATCCGTTCCGCAAGGATTTCCCGATGACCGGCTACGTGGAAATGCGTTACGACCCGGAACAGAAGCGCGTGATCTACCAACCTGTGACGATCGAGCCGCGTGAAATCATTCCGCGCGTGATCCGCGAAGAAACCTACGGGATCAAATAATGGCTGAGATTAAGAATTACACCCTGAACTTCGGTCCGCAGCACCCGGCCGCACACGGCGTGCTGCGCCTGGTGCTCGAGCTCGACGGCGAAGTGATCCAGCGCGCCGACCCGCATATCGGCCTGCTGCACCGCGCCACCGAGAAGCTGGCCGAAAGCCGCACTTACCTACAATCGGTTCCGTACATGGACCGGCTCGACTACGTGTCGATGATGTGCAACGAACACGCCTACGTGCTGGCGATCGAAAAGCTGCTCGGCGTTGAAGTGCCGGTGCGCGCCAAGTACATTCGCGTCATGTTCGACGAAATCACGCGTTTGCTGAACCACCTGATGTTCCTGGGCGCGCACGCGCTCGACGTGGGCGCCATGGGTCCGTTCCTGTACGCCTTCCGCGACCGCGAAGACCTGTTCGACTGCTACGAAGCGGTGTCGGGCGCGCGCATGCACGCGGCCTACTACCGTCCGGGCGGCGTGTACCGCGACCTGCCGGACGCGATGCCGAAACACAAGGCGTCGATCATCCGCAACGCCAAGGCCATCGACCGCCTCAACGAAAACCGCCAGGGCTCGCTGCTCGACTTCATCGACGATTTCGCCAGCCGTTTCCCGACCTATGTGGACGAATACGAAACCCTGCTGACCGACAACCGTATCTGGAAGCAGCGTACCGTCGGCATCGGCGTGGTCTCGCCGGAAGCTGCCAAGGCGATGGGCTTTACCGGCGCCATGCTGCGCGGTTCGGGCGTCGAATGGGACCTGCGCAAGATGCAGCCGTACGCGGTGTACGATAAGATGGACTTCGACGTCCCGGTCGGCACCAATGGCGACTGCTACGACCGCTACCTGGTGCGCATCGAAGAAATGCGCCAGTCCAACCGCATCATCAAGCAGTGCAGCGCCTGGCTGCGGGCCAACCCGGGTCCGGTCATGGTCGACAACCGCAAGGTGGCGCCGCCGTCGCGCGTGGACATGAAGACCAACATGGAATCGCTGATCCACCACTTCAAGCTGTTTACCGAAGGCTTCCACGTCCCGCCGGGCGAGGCCTACTGCGCGGTCGAGCATCCGAAGGGCGAGTTCGGCATCTACCTGGTGTCCGATGGCGCCAACAAGCCGTACCGCATGAAGATCCGCGCACCGGGCTTTGCCCACCTGCAAAGCCTGGACGAAATGGCGCGCGGCCACATGATCGCGGACGCGGTCGCCATCATCGGTAACCAGGACATCGTATTCGGCGAAATTGACAGATAAGTCGTTGCACTTTTGAGGCAAACACAATGTTGTTATCAGAGCAGTCATATAAAAAGATCGACCGTGAAGTCGCTAAATTCCCACCCGACCAGAAGCAGTCGGCGGTAATGGCTGCGCTCGCGATTGCCCAGGACGAAACAGGCTGGCTTCCTCCGGAAGTGATGCAGGAAGTGGCCGACTACCTCGGCATGCCCGCCATCGCGGTGCAGGAAGTGGCCACGTTCTACAATATGTACAACGTCAAGCCGGTCGGCAAACACAAGATTTCGGTCTGCACCAACTTGCCGTGCCAGTTGTCCGGCGGCGAGAAGGCTGCCCACCACCTGCAGGAAAAGCTCGGGATCGGCTACCGTGAAACGACGGCCGACGGCCAGTTCACGCTGGTCGAAGGCGAGTGCATGGGCGCCTGCGGTGACGCGCCCGTGATGCTGGTCAATAACAAGCGCATGTGTAGCTTCATGTCGAACGACAAGATCGACGCGCTGGTCGAGGAACTCAAGAAATGACATCCCTGCATAATCGTCACATCAAGCCGCTGATCCTGGCCGGCCTGGACGGCAAGAACTGGCACCTCGAGGACTACGTCCAGCGCGGCGGCTACAGCGCGCTGCGCCGTATCCTGCAAGAGAAGATCACGCCGGAACAGGTGATCGCCGAACTGAAGACATCGTCGCTGCGCGGACGCGGCGGCGCCGGTTTCCCGACCGGCCTGAAATGGAGCTTCATGCCGCGCCAGTTCCCTGGCCAGAAATACCTCGTCTGCAATACCGACGAAGGCGAGCCAGGCACCTTCAAGGACCGCGACATCATCCGCTACAACCCGCACGCGCTGATCGAGGGCATGGCCATCGGCGCCTACGCGATGGGCATCACGGTCGGCTACAACTATATCCACGGCGAAATCTTTGCCGAGTACGACCGTTTCGAGGAGGCGCTGGAAGAGGCGCGCGCCGCCAACATGTTGGGCGACAAGATCCTGGGCAGCGAATTCTCGTTCCAGCTGCACGCTTTCCACGGCTACGGCGCCTACATCTGCGGCGAAGAAACCGCGCTGCTCGAGTCGCTCGAAGGCAAGAAGGGCCAGCCGCGCTTCAAGCCGCCGTTCCCGGCCTCGTTCGGCCTGTACGGCAAGCCGACCACGATCAACAACACCGAAACCTTCGCCGCGGTCCCGTTCGTGATGAACATGGGCGGCGAGGCGTATGCCGCACTGGGCAAGCCGAACAACGGCGGCAGCAAGATCTTCTCGATCTCGGGCGACGTGGAGCGTCCGGGCAACTACGAAGTTCCGCTGGGCACGCCGTTCGCGACCCTGATGGAACTGGCGGGCGGCATGCGCGGCGGCAAGAAGATCAAGGCCGTCATCCCCGGCGGTTCGTCCGCCCCGGTGGTGCGCGGCGACGTCATGATGAACACCGACCTCGATTACGATTCGATCGCGAAAGCCGGCTCGATGCTCGGCTCGGGCGCGGTGATCGTGATGGACGAGACGCGCTGCATGGTCAAGTCGCTGCTGCGCCTGTCGTATTTCTATTATGAGGAATCGTGCGGACAGTGCACCCCATGCCGCGAAGGCACGGGCTGGATGTACCGCATGGTGCACCGCATCGAGCACGGCCAGGGCCGCGCCGACGACCTGGACCTGCTCAATTCGATCGCCGACAACATCCAGGGCCGCACCATCTGCGCGCTGGGCGATGCGGCGGCGATGCCGGTCCGCGCCATGATCAAGAACTTCCGCGAAGAATTTGAATATCACGTAGAGCACAAGCATTGCTTGGTGCCCGCTTACATCTAAGCCAGGTCAGGTAACGATCAAAATGGTTGAAATCGAATTAGACGGCAAAAAAGTTGAAGTCCCACCGGGCAGCATGGTGATGGACGCCGCCAACAAACTGGGAACCTATATCCCGCACTTCTGCTATCACAAGAAATTGTCGATCGCTGCGAACTGCCGCATGTGTCTGGTTGAAGTCGAGAAGGCGCCCAAGCCTTTGCCCGCTTGCGCCACGCCGGTCTCGGCAGGCATGATCGTGCGCACGAACAGCGAGAAGGCGGTGCAGGCGCAGAAGTCCGTGATGGAATTCCTGCTCATTAATCACCCGCTCGACTGCCCGATCTGCGACCAGGGCGGCGAATGCCAGTTGCAGGACCTCGCGGTCGGCTACGGCAAGTCGGCCTCGCGCTACCAGGAAGAAAAGCGCGTGGTGGTGCCGAAGGAAGCCGGTCCGCTGATCTCGATGGAAGAGATGACGCGCTGCATCCACTGCACCCGCTGCGTGCGTTTCGGCCAGGAAGTGGCCGGCGTCATGGAACTGGGCATGCTGGGCCGCGGCGAACACGCCGAGATCACTTCCTTCGTCGGCCACACGGTCGACTCCGAAGTGTCGGGCAACATGATCGACCTGTGCCCGGTCGGCGCACTGACCTCCAAGCCGTTCCGCTACAGCGCCCGCACCTGGGAACTGTCGCGCCGCAAGTCGGTCAGCCCGCACGATTCGCTCGGCACCAACCTGATCGTCCAGGTCAAGGGCGGCAAGGTCATGCGCGTGCTGCCGCTGGAAAACGAAGCCATCAACGAGTGCTGGATCTCGGACAAGGACCGCTTCTCGTACGAGGCGCTCGACAATGCCGAACGCCTGACTTCCCCGCTGATCAAGCAGGGCGGCCAGTGGCAGGAAACCGACTGGCAGACCGCGCTCGAATACGTCGCCCACGGCCTGCGCAACATCAAGCACGAACACGGCGCCGACGCGATCGCCGCCGTTGCAACGGCGCATTCGACGGTCGAGGAACTGCACCTGCTGCAAAAGATGATGCGTGGCATGGGTTCGGAAAACATCGAATTCCGCCAGCGCCAGAGCGACTTCGCGCTGGACGGCCAGGTCACGCCCTGGCTCGGCATGCGGATCGCGGAACTGTCCACCCTCGGCAGCGCGTTCATCATCGGTTCCTTCGTGCGCAAGGATCATCCGCTGGTCGCAACGCGCCTGCGTAACGCCGTCAAGCACGGCGCCACGCTGTCCATCCTGCATGCGAGCGACGACGAACTGCTGATTCCGACCGCGAACAAGATGATCGCCGCGCCTTCCGACTGGCTTGCTGCCTTGTCGGAAGTGGTGGTGGCGCTGGCTGCGGCCAAGGGCGTGGCGGCGCCGGCCGGTTTCGAGAACGTGCAAGCGTCCGATACCGCCAAAAACATCGCCGCCAGCCTGAACGCCGGCCTTCCCGGCGCGATCCTGCTCGGTAACGCGGCAGCCCAGCATCCGCAGGCCTCCGCGCTGCACGCTGCGGCGCAGTGGATCGCCGAACAGACCGGCGCCAGATTCGGCTACCTCACGGAAGCTGCCAACACCGTCGGCGGCTATCTGGTCGGCGCGACGGCCAAGAACGCGGTGCCGGTGTTCTCGGTGCCGAAGAAAGCCTACGTGCTGCTCAACGCCGAACCGGAACTCGATGCGGCCAACCCGCAACAGGCGCGCGCTGCGCTGGACGGGGCGGAGATGGTGGTGGCGCTGTCGGCCTTCAAGCACGGCTTCGAGTACGCCGACGTGCTGCTGCCGGTGTCGCCATTCTCGGAAACCTCGGGCACCTTCGTGAACTGCGAAGGCCTGGCGCAATCGTTCAACGGTACGGTCAAGCCGCTCGGCGAGACGCGCCCGGCATGGAAAGTGCTGCGCGTGATGGGCAACCTGCTCGGGCTGGACGGCTTCGACTACGAAAGCTCGGAATCGATCCGCGACGAACTGTTCGGCAAGGGCGTGACCGACCTGTCGGCAAAACTGAACAACCTGGCGCAGGGCGCTCCGCGCGCCGCGTCGTATGGCACCTCGGGCGCGCTGGAACGCGTGACCAATGTGCCGATCTACTTCGCCGACGCGATTGCGCGCCGCTCCGAGCCGCTGCAGCGCACCGCCGATGCACAGGCGCCGCTGGCCTGGCTGCCTGCGGCACTGGCCGGCAAGCTGGGCGTCAAGGCCGGCGCCAAGGTCAAGGTAACGCAGGGCTCCGGCAGCGCGATCCTGACGGCCGGCATCGACGCCAGCCTGCCGCCGAACGCGGTGCGGGTCGCGGCGGCGCATCCGTCAACCGCGACGCTGGGCGCGATGTTCGGCCCGATCACCGTTGAAAAAGCAGGGGAGAAAATCTAATGGCTCTGCCTGAACTTATTGGCACCATCAATACCTGGGGCGCGACCAACGTCGGTTTTGCCTGGCCGTTCTTCTGGACCATGGCCAAGATCATGCTCGTGATGATGCCCCTGATGGGCCTGGTCGCCTACCTGACGCTGTGGGAGCGCAAGCTGCTCGGCTGGATCCAGATCCGTATCGGCCCGAACCGCGTGGGCCCGAACGGACTGCTGCAGCCGATCGCCGACGCGATGAAATTGCTGTTCAAGGAAATCATCATCCCGGCCAGGTCGAACAAGGCCCTGTTCCTGATCGGCCCGATCATGACCATCATGCCGGCGCTGGCCGCCTGGTCGGTGGTGCCGTTCGGTCCCGAAGTGGCGCTGGCCAACGTGAACGCCGGCCTGCTGCTGCTGCTGGCGATCAGCTCGATGGAGGTGTACGGCATCATCATCGCAGGCTGGGCCTCGAATTCGAAGTACTCGTTCATGGGCGCGATGCGCGCATCGGCCCAGATGGTCTCGTACGAGATCGCGATGGGTTTCGCACTGGTGATCGTGCTGATGGTTTCCGGTTCGCTCAACTTCACCGACATCGTGCACGGCCAGCAGCAAGGCATGTTCCACGACAAGGGCATCAATTTCCTGTCCTGGAACTGGCTGCCGCTGCTGCCGATCTTCGTCATCTACCTGGTGTCCGGCGTGGCCGAATGCAACCGCCACCCGTTCGACGTGGTCGAAGGCGAGTCCGAGATCGTGGGCGGGCACATGGTCGAATATTCGGGCATGTCGTACGCGATGTTCTTCCTGGCCGAATACGCCAACATGATCCTGATCAGCGTGCTGGCATCGTTGATGTTCCTGGGCGGCTGGTCCGCTCCGCTGGCGGCACTCGAATTTGGCGGCGGCTTCGGCGGCTTCTTCTGGCTGTTCGCGAAAACGTTCCTGATCGTGTCGCTGTTTATCTGGACCCGTGGCACGTTCCCGCGTTATCGCTATGACCAGATCATGCGTCTGGGCTGGAAAGTGTTTATCCCGCTGACCCTGGCGTATCTGGTGTTTATCGCCGCCTGGATGCAGACGTCCTGGAATATTTGGAAGTAAGAGAGCGAATTGAATGGACAGAGTTAAAGATTTTTTAAGCAGTCTGATGCTGGCCGAGCTGTTCAAAGGCCTGGCACTGACTGGCAAGTACATATTCGCGCGCAAGATCACGGTGCAGTTCCCGGAAGAGAAAACGCCGATCTCGCCGCGTTTTCGCGGCCTGCATGCGCTGCGCCGCTACCCGAACGGGGAAGAGCGCTGCATCGCCTGCAAATTGTGCGAAGCGGTGTGCCCGGCGCTGGCGATCACGATCGAGTCCGAGCAGCGCGATGACGGTTCGCGCCGCACCACGCGCTACGACATCGACCTGACCAAATGCATCTTCTGCGGTTTTTGCGAAGAGTCCTGCCCGGTCGACTCGATCGTCGAGACGCAGGTGCTTGAATACCACGGCGAAAAGCGCGGCGATTTGTACTACACGAAAGAGATGTTGCTGGCCGTCGGCGATCGCTACGAGAACGATATCGCCGCCGCCCGCGCAGCGGACGCGCCGTACCGATAATTCATTGCCGCCTTGTCACAGCGCGCCTGTGTGGAACCGACGCGCCTGATCGTTAATCTGTAGGTCTCTTGGATTAGTTATGGAATTTAAAACTGCTTTGTTCTACGTGTTCGCGGCCATCATGATCGCCGCCGCGACCCGTGTCATCACGGCCCGCAATCCGGTGCACGCGGCACTGTTCCTGGTGCTCGCGTTCTTCAATGCGGCCGGTATCTGGATGCTGCTCAAGGCCGAGTTCCTGGCCATCGTGCTGGTGCTGGTGTATGTGGGCGCGGTCATGGTGCTGTTCCTGTTCGTGGTCATGATGCTCGACATTAACATCGACCGCATGCGGGCCGGCTTCTGGTCCTACCTGCCGCTGGCGACCGCGATCGGCGTGCTGATCGTGCTCGAAATGGCGGCGGTCCTGTGGCGCGGCTTCGTCACGTTCGAGCAGCAGGGCGGCGCGGCGGCGGCCAATATCGGCGGCACCAAGGAACTGGGCATGCTGATCTACACCGAATACATCTACGGCTTCGAGATCGCCGCGGCGATCCTGCTGGTGGCGATGATCGCGGCGGTGGCGCTGACCCTGCGCAAGCGCAAGGACACCAAGAATTTCGCGGCCGGCGACGCGGTGCGGGTCAGGCGCAACGACCGCCTGCGCATCGTCAAGATGGCGGCGGTGGACCAGGGCGCGCTCGACGCGGCGTCCAACGCGGCCGACGCACTGGCGGCAGAACAAGCAGCAGCGGCTGCAGGCAAGGAGAAACAATGACACTATCGCTCGCACACTACCTGGTCCTGGGCGCAATCCTGTTCGCGATTTCGATTGTCGGGATTTTCCTGAACCGCAAGAACATCATCATCCTGCTGATGGCGGTCGAACTGATGCTGCTGGCCGTGAACCTGAACTTCATCGCCTTCTCGCATTACCTGGGCGACGCGGGTGGCCAGATCTTCGTGTTCTTCATCCTGACCGTTGCGGCAGCCGAAGCGGCCATTGGCCTTGCGATTCTGGTGGTGCTGTTCCGTAACCTGGATACGATCAATGTGGAAGACCTGGACAGCCTGAAAGGCTAAGCCGGCAGGGCGTGGCCCAAGGGCGTGGCCCGCGGGCGTCATTTTCATTCTCGAAAAATAACGATTAAGGTTCAACATGGCGGGGCAAATTCTTAACCCTAACCTCCTTCTTGCCGTACCCCTGGCGCCGCTGGCCGGCTCAGTGATTGCAGGCTTGTTCGGGACAAAGTTCCTGGGGAACGTGGTCGGCCGCAAGACGTCGCACACGGTAACGATCCTGGGCGTGCTCATTGCGCTGATACTGTCGGTGCAGACCCTGATGGCGGTGCTCGACGGCGCCACCTTCAACCAGACCATCTACACCTGGATGACGGTGGGCGGCCTGAAACTCGAGGTCGGGTTCCAGATCGATTCGCTGTCGGCCATGATGATGTGCGTGGTCAGCTTCGTGTCGCTGATGGTGCACATCTACACGATCGGCTACATGGCCGAGGACGAGGGCTACAACCGCTTCTTCGCCTACATCTCGCTGTTTACCTTCTCGATGCTGATGCTGGTCATGGCCAACAACTTCCTGCAGCTGTTCTTCGGCTGGGAAGCGGTGGGCCTGGTTTCCTACCTGCTGATCGGCTTCTGGTACACCCGCCCGACCGCCATCTTCGCCAACATGAAGGCCTTCCTGGTCAACCGCGTGGGCGACTTCGGCTTCATCCTGGGCATCGGCCTGCTGCTGGCCTACGCCGGCTCCATGAACTACAACGAGGTGTTCGCCAAGGCCGACCTGCTGGCCGCCGCGCGCCTGCCCGGCACCGACTGGATGCTGCTGACGGTCGCCTGCATCTGCCTGTTCATCGGCGCGATGGGTAAATCGGCCCAGTTCCCGCTGCACGTCTGGCTGCCCGACTCGATGGAAGGCCCGACCCCGATCTCGGCGCTGATCCACGCGGCGACCATGGTGACCGCCGGTATCTTCATGGTGGCGCGCATGTCGCCGCTGTTCGAACTGTCCGACACCGCCCTGTCGTTCGTGCTGATCATCGGCTCGATCACGGCGCTGTTCATGGGTTTCCTGGGCATCATCCAGAACGACATCAAGCGCGTGGTCGCCTACTCGACCCTGTCGCAGCTCGGCTACATGACGGTGGCGCTGGGCTCCTCGGCCTACTCGATCGCGGTGTTCCACCTGATGACGCACGCGTTCTTCAAGGCGCTGCTGTTCCTGGGCGCCGGCTCGGTCATCATCGGCATGCACCACGACCAGGACATCCGCAACATGGGCGGCCTGCGCAAGTACATGCCGATCACCTGGATCACCGCCCTGATCGGCTCGCTGGCCCTGATCGGCACCCCGTTCTTCTCGGGTTTCTACTCGAAGGACAGCATCATCGAGGCGGTGCACGCGACCCATATCTACGGCGCCGGCTTCGCCAACTTCGCGGTGCTGGCCGGCGTGTTCGTGACCGCCTTCTACTCGTTCCGCATGTACTTCCTGGTGTTCCACGGCGAAGAGCGTTTCGGTAAACCGCAGCATCACAGCCACGGCCACGATTCGGACGCGCACGAAGAGGAAGCCGAAGAAGAGCATGAGCACCATCACGGCCTGGCCCCCGGCCAGAAGCCGCACGAGTCGCCGTTCGTGGTCTGGTTCCCGCTGGTGATGCTGGCCATCCCGTCGGTGCTGATCGGCTACTTCACGATCGAGCCGATGCTGTTCGGCGGCTTCTTCGACGATGCGATCAAGGTCCTCCCGGTCCACGGCGCGATGCAGGAGCTGAAGGAAGAATTCCACAGCGCGACAGCGATGGCGCTGCACGGACTGACCACCAAGGTGTTCCTGCTGGCGGTTGCCGGCGTGGCCTCGGCCTACTACTGCTACATGGTCAACCGCAAGGTGCCGGAGTGGTTCTACAACAAATTCCGCGCAGTGCACACTTTGCTCGACAACAAGTACTACATGGACAAGTTCAACGACGTCGTCTTCGCGGGCGGCGCACGCCTGCTCGGCGGCGGCTTGTGGAATGTCGGCGACAAGGGCCTGATCGACGGGCTGGTCGTCAACGGCAGCGCGAAAGTGGTGGGCTGGTTCTCGGCCATGGTTCGCTTGCTGCAGACCGGTTACATCTACCATTACGCCTTCGTCATGATTCTCGGCGTGTTGGGTTTCCTGATCTATTTCCTGCCGTTTTGGCACGCTTAACCCGCTGACACGCAAAGATAACGACAACCATGATGCAGTCTACGATCTCTACATTTCCTCCCTATCTGAGCCTGGCAATCTGGGTTCCGATCCTGTTCGGCGTGCTGGTGCTTGCCATCGGCCGCGATGAAAAGCCGGGCCTTGCGCGCGTGCTGTCGCTGGCCGGCGCCATCGTCAGCTTCCTGGTGACGATTCCGCTGATCCAGCATTTCGACAATGCCGCGCACGGCATGCAGTTTGTCGAAAGCACGCCGTGGATCGGCCGCTTCAACATCATCTACGCGCTCGGCATCGACGGCCTGTCGCTCTGGTTCGTGCCGTTGACCGCCTTCATCACGATCATCGTGGTGATCTCGGCATGGCAGGTGATCGAACAGCGCGTGGCGCAGTACATGGGCTCGTTCCTGATCCTGTCTGGACTGATGGTGGGCGTGTTCTGCGCGCTGGACGGGCTGCTGTTCTACTTCTTCTTCGAGGCCACCCTGATCCCGATGTTCATCATCATCGGCGTGTTCGGTGGCGCCAACCGGGTGTACGCGGCCTTCAAGTTCTTCCTGTACACCTTCTTCGGTTCGCTGCTCACGCTGATCGCCATCGTCTACCTGTATAACAGGGCCGGCGGCAGCTTCGACATCCTGGCCTGGCACAAGCTGCCGCTCACGATGAACGAGCAGGTCCTGATCTTCCTCGCCTTCCTGATGGCGTTCGCGGTCAAGGTTCCTATGTGGCCGGTGCATACCTGGCTGCCCGACGCCCACGTCGAGGCGCCTACCGGCGGTTCGGTGGTGCTGGCGGCGATCATGCTCAAACTGGGCGCGTACGGCTTCCTGCGCTTCTCGCTGCCGATCACGCCGGACGCGAGCCACTACCTGGCGCCGTTCATCATCACCTTGTCGCTGATCGCCGTGATCTACATCGGCCTGGTCGCGCTGGTGCAGGCCGACATGAAAAAACTTGTCGCCTATTCGTCGATCGCGCACATGGGTTTCGTCACGCTCGGCTTCTTCATGTTCAACGAGATGGCGGCGCAGGGCGGCATCGTGCAGATGATCTCGCACGGCTTCGTCTCGGGCGCCATGTTCCTTTGCATCGGCGTGCTGTACGACCGCATGCACTCGCGCCAGATCGCCGACTACGGAGGGGTGGTCAACCGCATGCCGAAATTCGCAGCCTACTTCATCCTGTTCTCGATGGCCAACGCGGGCCTGCCCGCCACCTCCGGCTTCGTCGGCGAATTCATGGTGATCCTGGGCGCGGTCCAGTTCAACTTCTGGATCGGCATGCTGGCCGCCACCGCCCTGATCCTGGGCGCTGCCTATTCGCTGTGGATGGCCAAGCGCGTCATGTTCGGCGCCATCGCCAACAAGCATGTGGAAGAACTGACGGACCTGAACAAGCGCGAATTCTTCATGTTCGCGGTGCTGGCCATCGCCGTGCTCGCAATGGGTATTTACCCGGCGCCGTTCACCGATACGATGCAAACCTCGGTAGCCGACCTGCTCAAGCATGTCTCGGTGTCGAAAATACCGGCGCTGCTGCCGCAATAATCTGAAGACCACTATGACCAACCCGATCCAGAATCCCAACCTGATCCCGGTTTACGCCGAAATCTTTCTGCTGATTGCCGCTTCCGCGATCCTGCTGATCGACATGTTCTTGTCGGAAGCGAAGCGTTCGATCACCTACTACCTGTCGCTGGCGACCGTCGTCGGCTGCGGCGTGCTGACCTTCGCCGACTTCAATGCCGGCGCCACCGTCTACACCTTCAATAACATGTTCGTGTCGGACCCGATGTCGAACCTGCTCAAGCTGTTTACCTACCTCGCGGTCGGCGTCACGATGATCTACTCGCGCCAGTACGCGGGCGAGCGCGGCATGTTGTCCGGTAACCTGGGCGGTGAATTCTACGTGCTGGCCCTGTTCTCGATGCTGGGCCAGATGGTGATGATCTCGGCCAACAACATGCTGGTCATTTACCTCGGCCTCGAACTGATGTCGCTCGCTCTGTACGCACTCGTTGCGCTGCGCCGCGACCATGCGGTGTCGACCGAAGCGGCGATGAAGTACTTCGTGCTCGGTGCGCTCGCTTCCGGCTTCCTGCTGTACGGTATCTCGATGGTGTACGGCGCCACCGGTTCGCTCGACCTGGGCGAGATCCTGAAAGCGGTCGGCTCGGGCGCGGCCAACCACAACATCCTGGTGTTCGGCATCGTGTTCATCGTGGCCGGCCTGGCGTTCAAGCTCGGCGTGGTGCCGTTCCACATGTGGGTGCCCGACGTCTACCAGGGTTCGCCAACCGCGGTCACGCTGCTGCTGGGCGGTGCGCCCAAGCTGGCCGCCTTCGCGATCTGCATCCGCCTGCTGGCCGAAGGCCTGCTGCCGCTGGCGACCGACTGGCAGCAGATGCTGATGGTGCTGGCCGTGCTGTCGCTGGCGATCGGCAACCTGACCGCGATCGCGCAGACCAACATCAAACGCATGCTGGCTTATTCGACCATCGCGCAGATGGGCTTCGTGATGCTTGGCCTGCTCGCCGGCGTGACCACCATGGCAGACGGCAGCGCAAATTACACCAACACCGCGACCGCCTACAGCTCCGCGATGTATTACTCGATCACCTATGTGCTCACCACGCTGGGCAGCTTCGGCCTGATCATGATGCTGGCCCGCTCCGGCTTCGAAGCCGAACAGCTGAACGACTTCAAGGGCCTGTCCAAACGCAGCCCGTGGTTCGCGGCCGTGATGACGGTGCTGATGTTCTCGCTGGCCGGCGTGCCGCCGATGATGGGCTTTGCCGCCAAGTTCTCGGTGCTGCAGGCAGTTGTCGGCAGCGGCCAGGTGTGGCTTGCGATCGTGGCGGTGATGTTCTCGCTGATCGGCGCTTTCTACTACCTGCGCGTGGTCAAGGTGATGTGGTTCGACGAGGCGGTCGATGTTGCGCCGCTGGCGGTGCCGTTCGACATGCGCGTGGCGCTGTCGGTCAATGGCGTCGCGATCATCGCCCTCGGGCTGCTGCCAGGTTCGCTGCTGGCCGCCTGCATGCACGCGATGACCAAGACGCTCGGGTCCTGACCCGATGGATGTTTCCGTTGCCAGCTGGTTGGTGATCATCGTCGCACTGGTGCTCGCCAACCTGCCGTTCCTTAACGAATCCGTGTTCGGCTTCATTCCGCTTAAATCCAGGGCGCCGGACACGGCCGCTGTGAAGCCGTTCTGGGTGCGCCTGTTCGAGCTGGTTGTCCTGTACTTCGTGGTGGGCGCGTTTGCCTATGTGCTCGAAGCGCGCATCGGTACCCGGTTCCCGCAGGTCAAAGAGTTTTACATGCTGACCGTGCCCTTGTTCGTCACGCTCGCCTTTCCCGGATTCGTCGTGCGCTACCTGCTCAAGCGGCGCCACTAAAGCTTTCCATCCAAGGAGTCGCGCATGGACCATCCGCAGCTCGAAGAAACCTTCATCGACGGCCAGCTGGCCTATGACGGCAATTTCCTCAAGGTCGCGCGCGACCGCATCCGGCTGCCGGACGGCAAAGTCACCGAGCGCGAGTACATCAGGCATCCCGGTGCGGTCGTGATCCTGCCGCTGCTGGACGACGGCCGCGTGCTGCTCGAGCGCCAGTTCCGCTACCCGCTCGGGCGCGTCTTCATCGAATTCCCGGCCGGTAAAATCGACCCCAACGAGGATGCGCTCGACTGCGCCAAGCGCGAACTGCAGGAAGAAACGGGCTACACGGCCAGCGACTGGCATTTTGTATGCACCATCCACAATGCGATCGCCTATTCCGACGAGCACCTCGACCTGTTCCTGGCGCGCGGCCTGGCAGCCGGGCCGGCCAGGCTCGATGAAGGCGAATTCCTCGAAACCTTCAGCGCCAGCCTGCCCGAGATGCTCGAGCTGGTGCGCAGCGGCCAGATTACGGACGTCAAGACCATCATTGGCACCTTCTGGCTCGAAAAAATCATCGCCGGAACCTGGACCGGCGCCTAGGCGGCGCCATCCGGCGCGCGTTGCGGCCGCGCTTGACGCGACATTCCCGCCCAGTTTTTGCGTATACGAGGAAATTCTTGCTCAGGAGATGCGCCATCTCAAGACCGATCCTGGCCATTTGCCGAAAGTGGAACCGAAGGCGCAGGCAGCATCAGGACAGGCGGGGCCGCGCGGGCCAGCAAAGTTTGCAAAGGTGAGGTACAGTCCTTACAGGACCGCACCAACGAACGAGAAAATGAGCTCAATGAACCAGCAATCGCCGCGTTATTTTGCGCTGATACCCGCCGCCGGCGTTGGCGCGCGCATGGCCAGCGGCGGTCCCAAGCAGTACCTGGCGCTCGGCGGCAAGCCGATGCTGCGCCACACGCTCGACGCCTTCCTCTCGAGCGCGCTGGTGGCCCATACCTTCGTGGTGGTCAGCCCCGAAGACACCCGGATCGACGCGGTGATCCCGAACGAGGGGGTGACGGTGTTGCGCTGCGGTGGCGCGAGCCGCATGGATTCGGTGCGCAACGCGCTCGCCGCGCTGCAAGGGGAACTGCGCGAGCACGACTGGGTGCTGGTGCACGACGCGGCGCGCCCGGGCCTGAATGCGGCCCTGATTGAAAAGCTCATTACAACGATAGACTGCGACCCGGTCGGCGGCCTGTTGGCGCTGCCGGTGGTCGACACTGTCAAGCGCGCGGGGCAGGGGCCGGTCGCAACCGTCGCACGCGACGGCCTGTGGCTGGCGCAGACCCCGCAAATGTTCCGCTACCGGCTGCTGTGCGAGGCGCTAGCGGCGGCCACCGACGCCAGCGCCATTACCGATGACGCCAGTGCGGTCGAAGCAATGGGCCTGTCGCCCAGGCTGGTCGAAGGACACCCCCGAAACTTGAAAGTGACGCTGCCAGCGGACATCCGGATTGCCGAGATGTACCTGGCCACGCCTTAACCTAACCTGTGTAAATCAACCATGGCACTCGCTTCCTACAATCCCACTCCGCCGTTCCGTATCGGGACCGGCTATGACTGCCACCCTCTGGTCGAGGGCCGCAAACTGATTATCGGCGGGGTCACGATCCCGCACCGGGTCGGCCTGTTCGGCCACTCGGACGCCGACGTGCTGCTGCACGCCATCATCGACGCCATGCTCGGCGCGGCCGGCCTGGGCGACATCGGCAAGCACTTCCCGGACACCGACCCGATGTTCGCGGGCGCCGATTCGCGCACCCTGCTGCGCGAAGTGGCGCACCGGGTGGTCGGCACAGGCTACACGATCGGCAATATCGACGCCACCATCATCGCCCAGGCGCCCAAGATGGCGCCCCACATTGCGCAAATGGTCTCGCGCATCGCCGAAGACATCGGCGTCTCGCCGCAGCAGGTCAACATCAAGGCCAAGACCAACGAGAAGCTCGGCTACCTCGGCCGGGAAGAGGGCATGGCGGCCGAAGCGGTGGCGCTGCTGATACGCTCGGCAACGGCATAAAGCAGCCGCCGCTCTGGCAGGGAGGAAGAGCGCGCTCTTCCGTCCTGCTGTTGTCGCCGCGAATCTATATATGAACGGGGATTCGGAACATGGTCTATAATTGATCCGATCTGATTCGTGTATCTACACCTATTACCCATGAGTGAACCGGCTGCGCAACCGATCGGCTGCACCTGCTTCAAGCTGCGCAAGCTCACGCGCACCATGTCGCGCCTGTACGACCAGCACCTGGCCGCCGCCGGCCTCAGGACCACCCAGTATTCGGTGCTGGTCAATGCCGGGCGCGAGGCGCTGCCGGTGGCCGAGCTGGCCGAACGGCTGGCCACCGAGCGCACCACGCTCACGCGCAACCTGAAGGCGCTGATCGAGGCGAAATGGGTGGTGCTTCAACCCGGCCCCGACAGCCGCCAGCGCATTGTCACCATCACCGATGCCGGACGCGCCAAGCTCAGGCAGGCCTACCCTTTCTGGCGCGCCGCCCAGACCCAATTCGAACAACTGCTCGGTCTGGGCGCCGTGCGCGCCTTGCACGCCCAGCTCGACACCGCCCTCGACCAGCTTACTCCCTTGCCCGAAGACCTGATCCATGCCGAACCAGCCTGAAATGACGCCGCGCGCCGCGTGGCTCCTGATCCTCGCGGCGTCCGCGATCCTCATGATCACGATGGGGGCGCGCCTGGTCACCGGGCTGTTCATGTCGCCGATTAATACCACGACCGGGCTCGGGATCGCCTCGATCAGCCTGGCGCTGGCGGTCGGCCAGTTCATGTGGGGCGCTTCACAGCCGCTGTTCGGCGCCGTCGCCGACAAGTTCGGCTCGGTGCCGGTGATCATCCTGGGTGCGTTCATGCTGGCCGGCGGCATGGCGCTCACGCCGCTGGTGAGTTCGCAGTGGGGCCTGATGCTGACCATGGGCTTTTTGAGCGCGGCCGGCGCCGGCGCCGGCAGTTTCTCGATCCTGATCGGCGCCACCGCGCAGCGCCTGCCGGCCGAGCGGCGCGCTTTCGCGGCAGGTTTCATCAATGCCGGCGGCTCGTTCGGACAGTTCGTATTCTCGCCGCTGATGCAGGCCATTATCAGCAGCGCCGGATGGGTCAGTGCGATGCTCACCATGGCCGCCACCACGCTGCTGACCATTCCGCTGGCGTGGCCGCTGCGGCGCGCGTCCGGCGCGGCCAAGGCCGGCGCCGGGCCCGCCCCGAAACATGTGGCGCCACCGGGCATCGGGCTGGGCGCCCAGCTCAAGATTGCGCTGCGCGACCGCAACTACCTGTTCCTGCACGCCGGTTTCTTCACCTGCGGTTTCCACATCGCGTTCCTGGTCACGCATCTGCCAGGCGAGGTCGCGCTGTGCAATTTGCCGGTCAGCGTCTCGGCCACCGCGCTCGCTCTGATCGGCCTGTTCAACATCGCCGGCAGCCTGAGCATCGGCGCCTTGTCGAGCCGCTATCGCATGAAGTCGCTGCTGGCGATCGTCTACGGCAGCCGCGCGCTGATCATCGCGATCTACGTGGTTGCGCCGAAAACGGCGCTTACCTTCTACCTGCTGGCAGCCGTGCTGGGCTTCACCTGGCTGGCCACGGTGCCGCCCACGGCGGGCCTGGTGGGCAAGCTGTTCGGAATGCGCTATCTGTCGACCCTGTTCGGCCTGACCCTGCTGTCGCACCAGGTGGGCGGTTTCTTCGGCGCCTGGCTGGGCGGCCTGTCGTTCGTGCATTTCGGCGACTACAGCTGGATGTGGTACGCCGACATCGTGCTGGCCATCGGCGCCGCGCTGATCAACCTGCCGATCCGCGAGGCGCACGTGGTGCGCGTGGCGCCGGCGCCCGTCAAGGTCTAGCCGCATGGGGCGCGATATCCACGCCTACCGCGAGGTCGCGGTCGAATCGGTGCCTGATCCGCGCAGCGCGGCGCTGCGGATCCGTCCGATGGCGGGACAGGCGTTCGCGCCCACGCTGTCGGTGCAATGCTCGCGCCGCCTGGCCGATCCCGCACTGTACCCGGCGGGCACCAAATTCCTGTTGTCGGCCAAGCTGACCGACCGCTTGGGCGGCACGCCTTTCCTGTACGCCTGGCACGGCGACCCGGTGCAGGTGCTCACGCCGGCCCAGGCAAGAAAATTCCTGGCCGAATTCAGGCGCGGGCGCATCTGAAGCGCGGCCGCTGCGCCGCACTCATGCAAAAATGGTTACTATTTAGGTCCCTGGAATTGGAAAGGACCATCATGGCCACCAGAAACATCGCGGTACTCGTAGGCAGCCTGCGCAAGCAATCCTTCACCCTGAAGGTGGCCAGGACCCTGATCCTGCTGGCCCCCCCGGGACTCGAGCTGGAAATCGTCGAGATCGGGCAATTGCCCTTGTACAACCAGGACGGGGACGACAAGCCGCCCCCGACCTATGTCGAATTTCGCGACAAGATCAAGACCTTCGACGGCGTCCTGTTTTGCACTCCGGAATACAACCGCTCGATTCCGGCGCCGCTCAAGAACGCCATCGACGTCGGTTCCCGGCCCTATGGCCAGAGCGTGTGGAGCGGCAAGCCGTGCGCCATCGTCAGCGTCTCGCCCGGCGTGCTCGGCGGGTTCGGAGCCAACCACCACCTGCGCCAGTCGCTGGTGTTCCTGAACATGCCGGCCATGCAGCAGCCGGAAGCCTATGTCGGCAGTATCGGCAACCAGTTCGACGGCGATGAACTGACCAACGAGTCCACCAAGGGCTTCCTGCAGAAATTCATCGACGCCTACGCCGCCTGGGTTGAGCGGCATGCCGACTGAGATGGGGGGCGCGCGCAGGGGCGCGCCCGCACCTTGCAAGCCATGAGCAAGCCGGCTGCGGCGCCCGCCATCCGGTCCAAGAGCGCGGACCCGTTCGGCAAGCCCGCGCAGGGCCTGAGGCGGCGCCTGTACACGATCGTGTTCGAGGCCGACACCAGGGCCGGACGCCTGTTCGACGTGGCGCTGGTGCTGACGATCCTGCTGAGCATCCTGGTGGTGGTCATCGACAGCGTGCCCGCGCTGAACGCGCGCTACCGCGCGCCCATGAACTGGCTCGAATGGGGTTTCACGCTGCTCTTTAGCGCCGAGTACGTGGTGCGGCTGGCGTGCGTGCGCCACCGGCTGCGCTACGCCACCAGTTTTTTCGGGCTGATCGACCTGCTCTCGATCATGCCCACGTATTTTGCCTTCTTCGTGCCGGAAGCGGCCGCCTTGCTCGATATCCGCATCCTGCGCCTGTTGCGGGTATTCCGCATCTTCAAGCTGACGCTGTATGTCGCCGAGTACACCCGGCTGGCGCAGGCGCTGCGCGCGAGCGGGCGCAAGATCTTCATCTTCCTGTCGGTGGTGCTGATGGCGGTGCTGATCCTGGGAACAGTGCTGTATGTGGTGGAAGGGCCGCGGCACGGCTTTACCAGCATTCCGGTGGCGATGTACTGGGCCACCGTCACCATGACCACGGTCGGCTATGGCGACATCACGCCGCAGACCGGGCTGGGCAAGCTGATCGCCTCGTTCATGATGCTGCTCGGCTGGGGCATCCTGGCGGTGCCGACCGGCATCGTGACGGCCGAAATGACGTCGCAGCGCATGGGGCGCCGTCCCACCACGCGCACCTGTCCGGCCTGCCTTAGCGAAGGGCATGAGCCGGAGGCACGTTTTTGCAGGGATTGCGGCGCTGCGCTGCCCGACGTTGCGCTCGACTGAGCATCCGGACTGATCGCTCGAATACGATTGATCCACATCAGAGTCCGATGAGCCCACTAACCTAGCCTTGAAGATCGTGCTGAAGACGTGCTGTCCCGCTCGATCAAATGGACAGCACGTGTTCACCATACGCAGCTGCGGCAGCGCGCATCCGGCATCGTTCCCACGTGCCGGATGTCCCAGTACCGCAACCGATACCTTCGTCTACACTTTTAGAGGCTAATTCTATGTATCCATTTTCTCAGTCCGTTACCCCTGCTGTGCGTACCCACATGGACGCACAGATGTCGTTCCTGAACGATATGTCCAAGTCCTTGTTCCGCTCTTTCCAGCAGCTGTGCGACCTGAATATCCAGTTGACCCAGACCATGCTCGAGGAGTCGACCCTCACCACGCAGCAACTCATGACGGCAGACCGCCAGACCGAAGTGTTCAGCGCCGCCGCCTCGCGCGCCCAGCCCGCCACTGAAAAACTGCGCGCGTACCAGCAGCACATCTCGCGCGTTGCCGCCGATGCGCAAGTCGAACTGGCGCGCGTGACCGAGCAGCATGTCCAGGAAACGTCACGTACCGCGCGCGCGCTGGCCGATGAAGTGGCGCGCGCCGCCAGCGAGGAAACCGAGCGCAGCATGCGCAGCCAGCAGGAAACCATACGCAAGTTCAGCGATCCCTTCATGACCGGCAATGGTGCAGCCGGGCAAATGCGTGCAGGCGGCAACGGTTCGGCTGGCGCCAGCATGCAAAGCGCTGGCATGGGCGGCTCTCAGGGTGGTGGCGGCGTCCAGGGTGAAGTGCATGGCGGTATCGGCAGCATGCAAGGTGGCGTTTCGGCCGGTGCCAGCACCGCATCGCAAGGTGCCCAAGGCAGTGCCGGCGCCGCCAAGCCGGGCGCTACCGCCGGCCGCAAGGAAACCTAAGACCGGGCTCGGCGCTACAGGCTGAACTCTTCCACGTTTCCCTTCTCCAACCAGGCCGTGCCCGTCTGCGGCGCGGCCCTCAAGCGGCCGGCAACGGTCTTGCCGATCTTCGGCAAAGGCTGCACGCAGCGCGTTATTGTGCATCCCACGGCCCTTCAGGGCCGTTGTGCATTGGGTTCCAGCTTGCCCGCAGCTACCTGGTGCGCCCGCCGTCCTGCGCGGCCGACTCGATACGCTCGGCATCGAGGCCGGCCTTCATGCCTGCCACGCTGGCCATGAAGTCGTTGACGCTGTGCTCGGGACTGACCCGCAGCGACGGGGGAAGCAGCAGCGGCATATACAGGTGGTCGGCCAGGCGTTCGCCGCCCTGCTCGTTGGCGATCAGGGTGAGGCCGGAACCGAGCAAGGCGAGCAGCAGGCAAGCGCTGGCGAAGCGCCGCCTGTGCTGCGGCCTGACCGTCGCCAGGTGATAGAACACCATGCCGGCCACCAGTGCGAGCGCCACGTGCGAGCCGTAGCGGATCAGCGCGTCGAGTGAAAATGCATACGCAGCAACGCTCGATGCGACTTTGTAGAGCACGATCGAGGCCATGCCGCAGCCGAAGATGAACAGGTGCCGCCCCAAGCGCGCGTGGCGCCCGAACAGGCGGTTGGCGAAGGCCCACAGCGCGCCCCACACCAGGGCGGCGCCGACGCCGTAGGCCAGCGCCTGCAGGTAGCCGATCAGCTGGAACGGTTCGGTGTCGCCCAGCCAGGTCACGAATACGGCGACCAGCCCGATGAGGATGATGCCGGCCAGGCCAGGAATGGCGCCTTCCCAGGCGTGCATGGTGTGGTCCACCAGCTCGGCCGGCACCGGAAAGCCGGCGTCGCGCACCCGCAGGTTGGTGTGGCCCATGCGCACCACCGTGTCGCCGGTCAGGACCACCTTGGCGCGGCGCTTGCCGAGATGGATCACGCCGTTGCGGCTGCCCAGGTCGCGCAGCACGAGCTGGCCTTGCTCGTTGGCCTCGATCACGGCGTGCCGCGGCGCCGCATGCGCGTCGTCCACGATGAAATCGTTGTCGTAGCCGCGCCCGAGTCGGATCGGCAGCGCGCCCAGTTGCTGCCGGTGCAGCACCTCGCCGTTGCGCGCCAGCGTTTCAATGAAGTAGGGCCCGCTCACGGTGCGCTCCCGCGCCCCAGCGCTTCAAGGAAGGCGCGCGTGCTGCGCATGCCGTTCTCGAACGACACGCCGGCCACGTCGAACCGGCTTTGCAGGCTCGCCCTGGGATCGTCCGTGCTCGCCGTGAGCAGCGTGAAGTTGTACAGGCCCGCGAACTTGCGGTAGGCGCGCACGCACATCACCGCGCGCAGCGCCAGCGTGCGGTTCTTGACGAACTGCTCGCTGCAGGAGGGGGCGGTCAGCCTGCGGTCCTTGGCGCTGCCCATGTTGCTCACCTTGAACAGCTTGCTCGCGAGGGCAGCGAAGCGCAGCGGATCCAGGCTGGACGAATGCAGGTACTGGTGCGTGATCGACAGGTGCCCGGTCTGCTGGGTGTCGGAGACGTAGATGGCCGCCTCCATCGAGCAGCTCATGGTGTCGGCGGTGAAGGCCGCTTCCGCCTTCACGTTTGAGCGACCCCAGCAGCGCACCTGTTCCGACTCGCGCACCGGCACCCGGTACGGCCCCATGCTCTTGATCGACAGGGGCGTCGCGAGCAGGCGATCGACCATGCCGCGCTGGTGGGCCAGCAACTGCTGGCCGATCAGGGGATTGAAATCCTTGGGCGGGGCCGCCTGGACGGCCACTTTCGCGAGCAGTTCCTGGGCGTAGTGCACCGGAACCAGAAAGCTGACCAGTTCGCCGTCGCTGCGCTTGGACACGTTCACGCCCGCTACGCGGCCATTGACGGTCACGCTCGGGCCGCCGCTCATGCCTGAGTTGATCGGGCCGGTAAACATGAGTTGATCGTAAAAACTGCGGGTGACGATGCCGTTGTACGAGCCTTCCGAGATGGCGAAGCCGAGGTCGAGCGGATTGCCCAGGGAGTAGAGGTACTGGCCCTGGGTCAGCGTCATGCGCAGTTTCGGGATGGTGAAGTAACCGGTGCCGCTGCGGTTCACGCGCACCACCGCCAGATCGTGCAGCACGTCGACGGCCAGCAGTTCGACCGGGCCGCGGTTGCCGTGGGTGTCGACATATTCGCCCACGTACACCGCCGGGTCGAGCGCCATTTGCGACACCACGTGGTAGTTGGTCAGCACCAGCTGGCTGGTGCCGACCAGAAAGCCCGACCCGACGGTGGACTGGGTGCGCCCATTGCGCAGCAGCATGCGGATCTGCAGCAGGTCGTCCTTGGCGGCCGAATAGAGTTTTTGCGCCGACGAGGAGGGCTGCGGCAGGGCGGCCAGCTCGTCCAGTTCGGGCGTGGCGGGCGCGCCGGGCGCCACCACATGGGGCAGCGGGAGCGGGGCGGCAGGCGGCGCAGCGGGCCGGGCCGCCAGCGCCTGCGCGCCCAGGCAGGTCAGCAGGACAGCGAAGTGAAGAAATTTCATGCATTCCCCCGGGGGCAAGCTGGTTTCCTCTATCTTGCCACCAGTTTAGCGCGGGTGTAGCGCCGGTGCAGCGTTACAGTTCGCCGTCTTCGGCCACGGCAGCAACTTGCGGTGTCATCAAGTGGCCGAGCTTGCTTTCCTTGGTATTCAGGTAAGTATTGTTGAAGGCGTTGCGGTTCACCAGCAGGGGCACGCGCTCGCTCACGCGCACGCCCATTTTTTCCATCGCGTCGATCTTGCGCGGGTTGTTGGTCATCAGGCGCAAGGTCTTGATGCCGAACTGGGCCAGCATCGGCTGGCACAGCTCGTAATTGCGCGCATCGGCATGAAAACCGAGTTGCAGGTTCGCCTCCACGGTGTCGGCGCCGGCTTCCTGCAGGCGGTAGGCGCGAATCTTGTTGACCAGCCCGATCCCGCGGCCTTCCTGGCGCAGATAGAGCAAGATGCCGCGCCCTTCGGCAGCGATGCGCTTGAGGGCGCCCTCGAGCTGGGCGCCGCAATCGCAGCGCTGCGAGAACAGCACGTCGCCGGTCAGGCATTCCGAATGCACGCGCGCCAGCACCGGCTCGCCGTCGCCGATCTCGCCCAGCGTCATGGCCAGGTGTTCCTTGCCGGTCGCGTGCTCCACGAAAGCGTGCAGGGTAAATTGGGCCCAGGGAGTCGGCAGTACGCACGAGGAGGCGTAGTCCAACAGTTCTTCTTCATTGACAGTGGCAGGCATCGGTGTTCTCGAGATTCTATTGCTGTAGCCGCAAGTGTAGCGGAAATCCCGCCCGGCCGTGGGCGCAACCGGCGCAAAACCGGGCAACGGCGGGCAAAAACGAGCGCAGAGTGTCAAAACCGCGTAAAAGCGCTGACACATCGGCAGGGCTCCTGCGCCCTGCGCGCGCTTACGGCAGGTCGAACAGGAGCACTTCGGCGCCTTGCGCCTGTTCCAGCCGGACCACGCTTTCATGGCTGATCTTGAGCGCGTCGCCGCTGCCGAGCGCCACGCCATTGACCGTCAGCTGCCCGCGCACCACATGCACATAGGCCCGGCGCGCGCCGGACAACGCGTGCTCGAGCGTGTGGCCGGGCTCCAGGATGGCGGCGTAGACGGATGCGTCCTGGTGGATCAGCACCGAGCCGTCGCGCCCGTCGGACGAGGCGATCAGGCGCAGGCGCCCCAGTTTCGACTCGGGCGTGAAATGCTTTTCTTCGTAGCCGGGCGCGATGCCCTTCACGTTCGGCTCGATCCAGATCTGCAGGAAGTGCAGCGGCGCGCTGGCCGAACCGTTAAATTCGCTGTGGCGTACCCCGCTGCCGGCCGTCATGCGCTGCACGTCGCCGTAGTGCAACACCGAACCGGTGCCGAGACTGTCCTTGTGTTCGAGCGCGCCGTCGAGCACGTACGAGATGATTTCCATGTCGCGGTGAGCGTGGGTGCCGAAACCCTGGCCGGCGGCGACCCGGTCTTCATTGATGACCAGCAGGGGGCCGAAGCCGGTGTGCTCGGGATCGTGATAATCGGCGAACGAAAACGTGTGCTTCGACTGAAGCCAGCCGTGCTCGGCACTGCCGCGCTCTTCGGATCTGCGAACCTGTAACATTGTCTGCTCCGTGTACCCAATCAGGCCTGATTTTAAGGCAAAGTTTCCGCGCCTGTTTTTCATTTCCCATCGGTACGGGCCAGGCGCACGCAGTATGTTGGCGATTGCCAACATTTTCAGGGTAACATACGCTTACTTCGCATCAATCCGGCACGCACCCATGAATTCTTTGAGTCCAGCTCCACTGGCATTTTTTCACGTATTGGCCGACCGCAGCGGAAAGCCGTCCGGCCTCATGGTCGATTTTTCGTGCGCCCCGTCCGGTCTGGCCGGCCTCCTGCCGCTGCTCGAGGACGACGCCTTCGGCCAGTTGTGCGATCAAAGTCCCTGCTTTTACCGCCCCGGCCTCGATCCGGCGCTGGCCGCCGCCTTGGGACAGGGGCGCTGGAAGGAGATCGCCGCCGGCACCTTGTTGCGCGCCGACGGCCCGCTCAAGGACGCTCTGCCGCCGGCCGCGCTGTGGGTCGAGGGCGACTGGTGCATGCTGGCGCCGCCCAAGGCGCTGGGAGCACAGGCGGCCTCGCGCGCGCTCGCGCTGCAACTGGTGCAACTGGTCGCAGCCGACGCCGACACCCACGAAATCGAAGCGCTGCTGCGGCGCGACCCGACCCTGTCCTACCATCTTCTGCGGCTGGTCAATTCGCTCGGGATCGGCGCCGGGCGCCGCATTACCAGCTTTTCGCAGGCGATCCTGATCCTGGGACGCCAGCAGTTGCGGCGCTGGCTCAACCTGATGCTGTTCGCGGCGCGCGAGGGCGACATGCGCAGCGCCATGCTGCTGGCGCGCGTGGCGCTGCGCGCGCGCGCCCTCGAACTGCTGGCCAAGGAGCGCGGCCTCGACAAAAACAGCCAGGAACAGGCTTTCATGACCGGCATGTTCTCGCTGCTTGGCGTGCTGTTCGGGATGGCGCTGACGGACGTGCTGGCGCCGCTGGCGATCGGCGCCGCGATCCAGGATGCGCTGCTCGGGCACGAGGGCGAGCTGGGCGAACTGCTGCGCCTGGTCGAAACGGCCGAAGGCGGCGACCTTGCCGCGGTGGGCGTTCAACTGCAGGACATGCAGGTGCCGGCGCCCGCATTCAACGCGGCGATGCTCGACGCCTGCAACTGGATGCTGGGCGCGGTGCGCCAGAACCAGGGCCAGGCCCATGAGTGAATCGGCGCTCGAGCGCAGTCTCATCCTGGCACGCGCGGCGCGCACGCTGGAGGGCGACGCGCTCGTGCAGGCCCTGGCCAGGCTCGAAGCGGCGCTGCAACAGGCGCAGGCGGAGCAGCATCGCGAGGCGGCCGGCGCCAAGCCGGCCGGCGCGGACAGCTTCGAGCTGTCCGACGAGCCGGTCATCGTGCTCGACCTGGCCGGCTACCTGACCGGATGGAACCGGGCCGCGCAAGCGCTGTTCGGCTACAGCCGCGCAGAGGCGCTCGGCCGGCATGTGCTGTTCCTGTACGCCGAGGATGACGACGAGGCCGACATCGCCGAGCTTTTCCTGAACCAGGGCAGCGCCCTGATCGAAGCGCGGCGCCGCAAGAAAAACGGGGAGGTCATCTGGGTCAGGCTGGCGCTGTCGATGATCCACGATGAGTCGAACCAGCCTTCGGGCATGCTGGTGCATCTGTCGCCCGCGGCCGAGCACCTGAGCGACCAGGACAAGATGCGCCTGCATGCGCGCATCATCGAGGACAGCGACCAGGGCGTCCTGATCACCGACGGCGACGAGCGCATCGTTTCCATCAACAGTGCATTTACCCGCATTACCGGCTATTCGCCGGCCGAATCGATCGGACACACGCCCGACCTGCTGCGCTCCGGGGTGCACGATGCCGAATTTCGCGCCAAGGTACGCGCCGCGATGCAGGGCCACGCTCCGTGGCGCGGCGAGATCATCGGCAAGCGCAAGAACGGCGAGCTGTTTCCGCAATCGGTGACGATCAGCGTGGTGCGCGATGTCCACGGCAAGGTGACGCATACCTTTTCGCTGTTCTCCGACATCAGCACCCACAAGGATGCCGAAGCGCGCATGCAGCGCATGGCCAACTACGACAGCCTGACCGGCCTGCCGAACCGCAGCCTGCTCAATCACCTGGTCGGGCAGGCCTTGACCGTGGCGCGCCGCAGCAACGATCACGGCGCCGTGATGGTGTTCGACGTGAACCGCATCGGCGCCATCAGCGACACGCTCGGGCACGATGTCGCCAGTGAGCTCATCTGCGAGATCGGGCGCCTGCTGCGCCTCGCGCTGCGCGACGCCGACATCCTGGCGCGCATCGACGGCAACCGGTTTGCGATCGCGCTGCCGCACATCGAAAAACGCGAGCACGCCGCCATCGTCGCGCAAAAGCTGCTCGCTACGCTGGCCGGCCCGATCGCCATCGGCCCCCACAGCCTGCAGGTCAGCGCCAACATCGGCATCGCGATCTACCCCGAAGACAGCATGGAGACGGCGACCCTGATCCGGTGCGCCGACATCGCTCTGGCCAAGGCGGCCCAGAACGGCGCCGACAGCCTGCTCTACTACCGCGAGGAAATGGACCAGCGTGCGAAAGAGCACCTGCGCCTCGAGACCGAACTGCGGCGCGCGCTCGTCGAACATCAGCTCGAGCTGCACTACCAGCCCAAGGTGAGCTTGCGCAGCGGGCGCATCGTCGGCGCCGAGGCGCTGATCCGCTGGAACCACCCGGAGCGCGGCATGATCTCGCCGGGCGTGTTCATCCCGCTGGCCGAGGAGACCGGCCTGATCGTGGAGATCGGCAACTGGGTGCTCGACGAGGCCTGCCGCCAGGTGCGCGCCTGGAAGGACGCCGGACTGGCCATGCCGCCGATCGCGGTGAACCTGTCGGCGCGCCAGTTCGACCGCAAGCTGCCGGCGCGCATACTCGAGTCGCTGGAACGGCATGCGGTGCTGCCCGAGCAGATCATGCTCGAGATTACCGAGAGCCTGCTGATGCGCGGCGCCGACAACATCATCACCATCATGAACGAGCTGGTGGCGATGGGCATGGCGCTGGCGCTGGACGACTTCGGCACCGGCTATTCGAGCCTTGCCTACCTCAAGAAATTTCCGATCAGTACACTCAAGATCGACCGCGCGTTCGTGATCGGCCTGCCGTACGAGGCCAACGACTGCGCCATCGCACGCGCCATCGTCACCATGGCGCAGCAACTGCGCCAGGAGATCGTGGCCGAAGGTGTCGAAACGGTTGAGCAGATGGCCTTCCTGCGCGACCTCGGCTGCGACCAGTTGCAGGGCTACCTGTTCAGCCCCGCGGTCAGCGCCGCCGAGTTCGGGCGCATGCAGCACGAAGGGCAGCGCCTGAGCGTGGCGCGCTAGCGGCACCATGCCCACCTGTGCGACATGCCCCGCGCCGATCGTTGTAGCATGGTCGGCATACCTGCCGGGAGGCTGACATGGACACGCGATTCAATCTGCAAAGGTTTATCGACGCGCAGGACCCCGTGTACGAGAAGGTGCGCGAAGAATTGCACGAAGGGGTGAAGCGGACCGACTGGATGCTGTTTATCTTTCCGCAGATCGAAGGGCGGGGCAACAGCGTCCGGGCGCAGGAATTTGCCATCGACTCGCTGGACGAGGCAGTCGCCTACATGGAGCACCCGGTGCTCGGGCCGCGCCTGCTCGAATGCGCCGCCCTGGCGGCCGCCATCGAAGGCAGGAACGCCAACCAGATCTTCGGCTATCCCGATGACATGAAGTTCGGCTCGTCGATGACCCTGTTCTCGCAGGCGGCGCCCGAGGAACCGGTCTTCAGGACCTGCATCGACAACTATTTCGGCGGCGTGCCGGACGAACTGACGATGCAGCGCCTGCGCGAACTGGGCGGGCAGGCATAAGAACGGCCGCGTCAGCCGCCGCGCCGGCCTTTGCGCAGCGGATCGAGCAAGCCGCGCAGCGCGTTGTGGTCGAGTTCATGCATGAGCGCGAGCAGTGCGCCCAGTTCGCCGCGCGGGAAGCCTTCGCGCGCGAACCAGGCCAGGTAATGGCCGGGCAGTTCGGCGATCGTGCGGCCTTTGTATTTCCCGTACGGCATTTCGCGCGAGAGCAGCAGTTCCAGGTATTCAGGTTTCATGGCATGCCACTGTAGCGCAAAAAGCCAGGCGCCGGGCTGGCGGCGGCCAGGGGAGGGCAGATGCAGACGGGATTCGACCTTGAGCGCTTCGTGCAGGCACAGGCGCCGGTGTATGCCGGCGCACTGGCCGAGCTGCGCGCGGGGCGCAAGCGCAGCCATTGGATGTGGTTCATCTTCCCGCAAATCGCCGGGCTCGGGCACAGCGCCATGGCGCAGCGCTATGCCATCGCCTCGCTGGCCGAAGCGCAGGCCTACCTGGCCCATCCGGTGCTGGGGGCGCGCCTGCGCGGGTGCAGCGCGGTGCTCGCCGCGCTCGAGGGAAAGGCGGCCAGCGCCATCTTCGGCTATCCCGACGACATGAAATTTCACGCGTCGATGACCCTTTTTTCGCGGGCCGCGCCCGGGGAAACGGTGTTTCGCGCCTGCCTCGACCGGTATTTCGGCGGCGTGCCCGATCCCGCCACCCTCGCACGCTTGCACGACTGACCTGGTGAACTGTATCAGTTAAATCGGTAGCGCCTGCCACGCATGCGCCGCGCATGGCTGCGTTGCAAATGCTCGCGATAGCTCGCTATCGCTGCGCTG
>Ga0066461_1000160_pt1 | contig 30062 bp, 29 predicted proteins | sample LakWasMe91_HOW11_2_FD_59572 | JGI IMG/M metagenome (GOLD analysis project Ga0066461, IMG submission 59572) | Freshwater sediment methanotrophic microbial communities from Lake Washington under simulated oxygen tension - Sediment Metagenome 91_HOW11 | ecosystem: Environmental > Aquatic >...
GAAGGCCGGGGTTTCGCGTAGCGATTTGGGAGAGGATTCAAACCTCTTCCAAATCTTGTTCAGACGACAGGCCTGAAGGCCTGACGCACTTCAATTGTTGGTCGGCTTGAAGGTGTGCATTTACTTCAAGGTCCGTTCAAACAGCTGGTAAATGCGGCGGTACTCGTCGTACCAGCTTTCCGGCTGCACGAAGCCGTGGCGCTCGAGCGGGTAGCTCGCCAGTTCCCAGTTGTCTTTCTTCAGTTCGATCAGGCGCTGCGCAAGCCGTACCGAATCCTGGTAGAACACGTTGTCGTCGATCATGCCATGCGCGATCAGCAGGTTGCCGCGCAAGCGGTCCGCGTATTCGATCGGCGACGATGTCCGGTACGCCTCCGGGTCCAGTTCGGGCGTGTTCAGGATATTGGCGGTGTATTCATGGTTGTAGGTGGTCCAGTCGGTCACTGGGCGCAGCGCTGCGCCCGACTTGAACACTTCCGGCGCGCGCATCAGGGCCATGAAGGTCATGAAGCCGCCGTAGCTGCCGCCATACACGCCGACGTTTTTCAGGTCGCCTTGATGATTGGCCGCGAGCCAGTTGACACCGTCGATGTAGTCCTCCAGTTCCGGGTGTCCCATCTGGCGGTAGATCGCGGTGCGCCACTCGCGCCCGTAGCCTTTGGAGGCGCGGTAGTCCATGTCAAGGACGATGTAGCCGCGTTCGACCAGCAGGTTGTGGAACATCTGTTCGCGGAAATAGTTCGGATAACGCTTGCTCACGTTTTGCAGGTAGCCGGCGCCGTGCACGAACATCACGATCGGATATTTCTTGCCCGGCTCGAGCCTGGCAGGGCGATACAGCTTGGCCCACACCGGCTCGGCGCCGTGGGTCGACGGCACCGTCACGTATTGCGGTTCGATCCATTGGCGCGCCTTGAATTCGGGCGTGCGCGTATCGGTCAGCTTGGTCGGTGCACCGCCGCTCAAGGGCACGCTGGCAAGCTGGATCGGCATATAGCTCGACGAATAGTGCACCAGCAGCCGGCGCTGGTCCGGCGACAGGGCGAAGCGCTCGACGCCTTCAAGCGAGGTCACCTCGCGCAGCGCGCCATCCTTGGCTTGTACCGCGCACACTTCGTAGCTGCCGGGCGTCTTGCGGTTGCATACCATATAGGCAGTGGCGCCATCGAACGACCATTGAACCTGCGTCGCTTCCCATTTTCCCTGCGTGAGTGCGCGCTGCTTGCCGTCCGCAGTGCGCGTGTACAGGTGCGAGTAGCCGCTTTCTTCGGACAGGTACCAGAGCGTGCTGTTGTCAGGCAGCCAGCCGAAGTCGTTGTTGCCCGAGTTGATCCATGCAGCATCGCTGAGGCGATGCACCGGCTGCAGCGTGGCGCCGGCCAGGTCGACCGTGGCAATCCAGCGGTCCTTGTTGTCGATTGCGCGCAGCACGATGGCCACCCTGGTGCCGGTGCTGTTCCATGCGATCGCACCGGGTTCCTCGTTATCGTCCTCGCCCACGCGCACGCCGCGGTTTCCCTTGAGGGGAGCGAGCTTTTGAGCTTCGCGCAGCGCTGCGAGCGGATCGGCGCCGATGCCGGGCAGGCTGTCGAACGACAGTTCGTGCTCCTTGCCGCTGGTAAGGTTCACCAGTTTGAGCGTGTGCGGCATGGGCAGGTTGCGCCCGACGCGAGTACGCTGGTCGTCGAACTCTTCATAGCCCGATTCGGTCACGTAGCGCGGCAATTTTCCGATCCGGCCTTTTTCCGTCGTCTTGGGCGCGGTGGCGATCAGCAGCCAGCGTGCATCGGGCGACAGCGCGCTCGCTTCGATGACCACCTTGTCGCCGAGGTAGATGGGGGCGGGCGCACGGGTGGGGTCGGCGCGCCGTTGCTGGTCGGCGCGCTCGCGGCCGGCGTCGCGCTCGTCCTTCTGCCGTTTCAAGGTCGAAATCAGGCGCAGTTGCAGCGCCCGCAGCGCATCGTCGTCGGGAGCTGCGGCCGGGTCCTTTGCCGCGCGCGGCAGGGCCAGCGGCGAAACGAGCCGTTCGGCCCGGTTCCAGCTGTACCAGTCGTGGGCGACACGGAACTGGACGCTGCCGCCGTCGGCCGAGTACTGCGGTGCGAGTGCGTTGCTGCCGCGGCTGATCTGGGTCAGCGCGCCGCTCTTGAGATCGCGTTCGAACAGGTCGCCGTTGCGCAGCATGACGCTGCGCGTGCGTTCGCGGTTGTAGATGATCACGGCGCTGTCGAGCCTTGCCAGTTCGGCGTCCCCCACCAGTCGCGGCTTGCCGCTCGCCGCTTCGAAGGTATCGCGCAGCGGCGAACCGGTTCGCTTCTGCTTGTAGAACACCTGTTTGCCGTCCCAGCTCCACCAGGCGGTTTCCGCCGGGGTGCCGATCCAGTCGGGGTGGGCCATCGCCTGGTCAAGGCTGATCGGCGTGAAGGCTGCGGCGGGTAGCGCCAACACGGCGGCAAGTAGGGGCAGTGCAAGGAGTCGCATCGTGGGTAACAATCCGAGTGAGGGGAGGGAGCCGGTGGGCCAGAAAATTGCAAGAAGGCATTCTAGCGCAGCCGCCGCCCGGGCGCGAGTGGCCGGGGCGGAAAATCAACAGACGGGGAGGGAAGGCGGGAACTGCGTGCGGGCGGCGGGGGCCGCGTGACGCAGGCCGCACCAGGGGGGGGCGGGCCTGCGCCGGGGACAGGAAGAGCGAAAGGCGAGGCGTTGAACTTAGCCGCGCGATGCCAGGCTGCGCATTTCGCGCGCCAGGGCAGGCTCGATGTCGTCGTAGTGCTTGGCCAGCGCGAACAGCTTCATGCGGCTTTTCGCTTTTGCCTTCTCCGTTTCGTCCAGGGTTGGGGCAACCGGCTGGGCCACGAAGTGACGTTCGCGGGCGGCGAACAGGGCTGCGGCGAAGGCCAGCGCTGCATGGCCGACATCGGCGAAATAGGTACGAAGCGAGGGGTTTTGCGTATGAATGATGGATGCGGTGGTCATTTTGTGCTCCTTGAATATCTCGATGGGTTGAAGCTAGTATAGGGTCGTTCTAGGTATAAACAAACTTTAGATTTATGATACCGGCCATATGTTTTGTGAATGGCTCTGTGATCCGGACCGGTTTCGGTTTCGTTTGTGCTGAGGCGGTGCCGGAACGGATATACTTTTCACATCGAAGGCGGAGTTTCATATATTGAAAGGTTTCGATCATGTTCAAACACCACCTTGAGCTGCACAAACTGGACAGTGTCGGGTGGCTGCGCGCGGCGGTGTTAGGCGCGAACGACGGCATCGTGTCGACCTCCAGCCTGATTCTCGGGGTCGCAGCGTCGCATGCGACCCACCAGAGCATCATGGTCGCGGGCGTCGCCGGCCTGGTTGCAGGCGCGATGTCGATGGCGACAGGAGAATACGTGTCGGTGCAGTCCCAGGCCGATACCGAGCGGGCGGCGCTTGAGAAGGAGCGTACCGAGTTGCGCGAGAATCCTGTTGGCGAGCAGCATGAGCTGGCCGGTATCTACGTCGCTCGCGGCCTTGACGCTTCGCTTGCGAAACGGGTGGCCATCAACCTGATGGCGCACGACGCCCTGGGCGCGCACGCCAAGGATGAATTGGGAATTACCGAGGCAATGAGCGCCAAGCCGCTGCAGGCCGCCTTTGCATCGGCGCTCAGCTTCGGCGTCGGCGCGGCGCTGCCTTTGCTGGTCGTGGTGCTGGTGCCGCACCAGCATCTCAGTGTATTTACCGTCGCCACGTCCTTGGTCTTTCTCGCCTTCCTCGGCGGATTGGCGGCCAAGGCCGGCGGCGCCGACGTGAAAAAAGGCGTCATGCGGGTCGCGTTCTGGAGCGCGTTGTCGATGGCGGCCGCCGCCGCTGTCGGTGCGCTGTTCGGAACAGTGGTGTGACCGGCGAGTGGGTCTGGCGCCCGGGCCCGGACTTCAGGCGTCCCGGCCCAATTTGCTCAGGACGCGGTCCGCTTCCTCCTGCCGCGCCAGTTCGATCTCGCGAATAACCGCACCCACGTCCGCTGTGCCTTCGGGCTCGGCGACCCGCCCGGTGAGCGGCGTGTGGCCGGTCAGCAAGCCACCCTGGTAGAGATTCCATATTTCCTTGCCATACTGGCTTCCCACCAGCTCGGGCGCGAATGCGCCAAAAAACGTGGCGAGATTGCTGACATCGCGTTCGAGCATGGCCGCCGCCACCGAGCTGCCGGCGGCATCGATGGCCTGCGGCAAATCGATGATCACCGGGCCGTCCGCATCGACCAGGATGTTGTATTCCGACAGGTCGCCGTGGATGACGCCCGCGCACAACATCAGCACCACCTGGTGCAATATCGCGGCATGCAATTCGAGCGCGCGCTCACGGGTCAGCGGCACGTCGTTGAGTCGCGGCGCTGCGTTGCCGTCGGCATCGGTGACCAGTTCCATCAGCAGCACGCCTTCGAAGCAGACATGGGGCGTCGGCACGCGCACGCCGGCGGCGGCCAGCCGATACAGGGCGTCCACTTCGGCGTTCTGCCACACTTCCTCGGCCATCTTGCGCCCATAGCGCGTACCCTTTTCCATCGCACGCGCCTGGCGGCTGTTCTTTACCCGGCGTCCTTCCTGGTACGCCACCGCCTGGTGAAAGCTGCGCTGGTTCGCTTCCTTGTACACCTTGGCGCAACGGACATCGTCGCCGCAACGCACCACATAGACGGTCGCTTCCTTGCCGCTCATGAGCTGGCGCATGACTGCATCGATCAGGCCTTCATCGACCAGGGGCTGGATTCTTTTTGGGGTTTTCATGAGTATGGCCTGGCAACGGCGCACGATGGCCGATGCGAACTTCGCTAAGTGATGGATTGGTGTGGCGGCCTGGCCGACCGGGAATCAAGGTGGCCTGTATTGCGTGCCGGCGCATCTTGCGCGTTGCCCGCCAGCGCGGGCAGCCCAGTGGCCGACAGGTCAGATGGTCGGGGTGAGAGGATTCGAACCTCCGGCCTCTGCGTCCCGAACGCAGCGCTCTACCAGGCTGAGCCACACCCCGACGGTGTGCTTTGGTATGGTAGTAACGTTAACAAAACTTAGTGGTTCCTGTCAACTGCGAAGGCACACAGCTGGAGCAAACTTTGTTTATATAAGCTCTCGGGAAGGCCTGAAATCGCGTCGCAGGCGCGCTGGGCGGCCGTTTCCGCCGCGCGCCGGGTGTAGTCGAGCGCGCCGCTGCTCGTGATCGCGGCCAGGATGGCGCCGAAATGCTGTTCGTCGCCCTGTTCGATGCAGGCGCGCACCAGTGCGCGCTGTTCTTCGCTGCCGTTTTCCATCAAATAGATCAGCGGCATGGTCGGCTTGCCTTCGCGCAGGTCGTCGCCCACGTTCTTGCCGATCTCGCTGGCGTCGCCCGCGTAGTCGAGCACGTCGTCGATCAGCTGGAACGCGGTGCCGAGCGAACGGCCATATTCGCCCGCAGCCTCGATCTCGGCGTCGCTCGCGCCGGAAATGAGGGCGCCGAGCTGGGCTGCCGCTTCGAACAGCTTGGCGGTCTTGGAGCGGATCACGTTCAGGTAGCTGTCCTGGCTCACGTCAGGGTCGTGCATGTTGAGTAGTTGCAACACTTCGCCTTCGGCGATCACGTTCGTTGCGTCCGACAGGATCTGCATCACCCGCATGTTGTTCAGGCCGACCATCATCTGGAACGAGCGTGAATACAGGAAGTCGCCCACCAGCACCGAGGCGGCGTTGCCGAACAGGGCGTTGGCGGTCTGGCGCCCGCGCCGCATCGACGATTCGTCGACCACGTCGTCGTGCAACAGCGTTGCGGTATGGATGAATTCGACGACGGCGGCCAGCTCGTGGTGGGCGCTGCCCTGGTAGCCGTAGGCGTTGGCCACCAGCAGCACCAGCACCGGACGAATGCGCTTGCCACCCGCGCCGATGATGTATTCCGCGATCTGGTTCACCAGGCTGACCTCGGAATGCAGACGCTGCCGAATGACCGTATTGACGGCCTCCATGTCCGGGGCGATCGATTGGGCGATGTTGTTCTGTGGAGTGTGTAAGATAGCGGCTGACAAGGCGGACCTGCAATGGACGTTGGGTGCGGGGATTATACGACATGCATGCCCCATCCGTCCCGCCCCCCGGCGCCCCGGCTCGCCAGCCGGGCAGCAGCGGAAACGTTGTCGTTGTGCACATACCACGAACAAGCGGCCTTGTGCACACGTTTTGACGAAAAAAACCATTCCATGTATAATCACAGGTTCCCCGGGCTCCGCGCATGTTCCACCCAGCGGCGCCCAAGGGAAATTCTTTCAACATTTGATGAGGTTTCAAATCATGTACGCGGTCATAAAAACCGGTGGCAAGCAATACAAAGTTGTCGCTGGCGAAAAACTTAAAGTAGAACAGATACCGGCAGACATTGGTTCCGAAATCACCATCGATCAAGTTCTCGCAGTAGGCGCGGGCGACACCATCAAGTTTGGTGCGCCATTGGTCGAAGGTGCAAAGGTACTGGTTACTGTTGTGGCACACGGTCGTCACGATAAGGTGAAGATTTTCAAGATGCGTCGTCGTAAGCACTACCAGAAGCATCAGGGCCATCGCCAGAATTACACCGAAATCCAAATCGTATCGATCAACGGCTAAGCGCTGTTGGCCCGGTTTAATCAGCTATCAAGGAGTATTTAAATGGCACATAAAAAAGGCGGCGGCACAACGCGCAACGGCCGTGACTCAGAATCAAAGCGCCTTGGCGTTAAGGTTTACGGCGGCCAGACCATCAATGCAGGCGGCATCATCATTCGTCAACGCGGCACCCCAGTGCGCGCCGGCGAAGGCGTTGGCACCGGCAAGGACCACACCCTGTTCGCGCTGGTCGCAGGCAAGGTGAAGTTCGTTGTCAAAGGTCCTAACTCGCACCAGTTCGTGACGGTCGTACCTAACGCAGCGGTAGCGGCAGCGTAATCGTTGCAGCGCTGGTTTCAGCGCACACTTGTAAGGCGCAAGCCTTCCATCGAAAGGCTCTGCCCAAGGTAGAGCCTTTTTAGTTTTATGGCGGCAAAATCATGAAGTTTATCGACGAAGCAAAAATCGAAGTCATCGCAGGCGACGGCGGCAATGGCTGCGCCTCTTTCTGTCGCGAGAAATTCCGGCCTTTCGGCGGACCCGATGGTGGCGACGGCGGCAAGGGCGGCTCGATCTGGGCTGTGGCGGACCGCAACATCAACACCCTGGTCGATTTCCGGTACTCCAAGATGCACAAGGCCAGGGACGGTGAGCCGGGCCGCGGTGCGGACTGTTACGGCAAGGGCGCGGACGACATTTTCCTGCGCATGCCGGTCGGTACTTTGATCATCGATAACAACAACGGCGAGATCATCGCCGACCTGACCGAACATGGCCAGATCGAACTGCTGGCCAAGGGCGGCGAGGGCGGCTGGGGCAATATCCATTTCAAGTCCTCGACCAACCGCGCCCCGCGCCAGAAGGGCGAGGGCAAGGAAGGCGAACGGCGCGAGCTGCGCCTCGAGCTCAAGGTGCTGGCCGACGTCGGCCTGCTGGGCATGCCGAACGCCGGCAAGTCGACCTTCATCACGGCCGTGTCGAACGCGCGCCCGAAGATCGCCGACTATCCGTTTACCACCCTGCACCCGAACCTGGGCGTGGTGCGCGTCTCGCACGAGAAAAGCTTTGTGATCGCCGATATTCCCGGCTTGATCGAAGGCGCTTCCGAAGGCGCGGGCCTGGGCCACCAGTTCCTGCGCCACTTGCAGCGCACCGGCCTGCTGCTCCATATCGTCGACCTGGCTCCGTTCGAATCGAACGTCGATCCGGTCAAGGAAGCCAAGGCGCTGGTCAAGGAACTCGAGAAGTACGATGCGTCGCTGGTCGACAAGCCGCGCTGGCTGGTCCTGAACAAGGTCGACATGGTGCCGGAGGCGGAGCGCAAGAAGGTGGTCAAGGACTTCGTCAAGCGCATGGGCTGGAAAGGCCCTGTGTTCGAAATCTCCGCGCTCAGCCACGAGGGATGCCCGGAACTGGTCAATGCGATCTACCGTCACCTCGAAGAAAAACGCAACAGCGAACACCGCGCCGAGGAAACGCAGATGACCGAAGAGGCACGCGGCATTGCGTCGATCGATCCGGACGATCCGCGTTTCAAGATTCTCGATTAAACTTGAAGTTCCCATGCTAAGGGCGGCGCTGCGCAAGCACCTGCTGCAGCTCGTCGCCAGCGCCAGTTCGCTGGCCGCGCTGGCGGCGATGCTCGATCCTGACCGCGTGGCCGCCAGCATGGGCGTGTTTTTAACGGGCGTAAACGGCTACAGCCAGTTCTACGCAATCTACGTGGGGGTCCGTCTCGCTACAGCGGGACTGGCTCTGTTAGCGGCAAGGCAGGGCGATCAGCCTGTCCTGGGCGATATCACTGCATTGTTCGTCCTGGCGCAGCCGGCCGGCCGCCTCGTTGCGGCCGTCGCGATCGGCCTGCCCCAGGGATTTTTATTAGTCGTATGCGGGATGGAATTGCTGGGCGGTTTGACGCTGCTCGCGTTGCGCCCGCCCCAGACCATAACCGCTGCCGATGAAATCCGTCATACAAAAAGCTAGCCGTATCATCATCAAGGTCGGCTCCTCGCTCGTCACCAATGACGGACGCGGGCTCGATCACGAGGCCATCGCGCGCTGGGCCGCGCAGATCGCGGCGCTGCGCACCATGGGCAAGGAAGTCGTGCTGGTCAGCTCCGGGGCAATCGCCGAAGGGATGCTGCGCCTTGGCTTCGAGGCGCGCCCCACCGACATCCATGAACTGCAGGCGTGCGCCGCCGTGGGCCAGATGGGCCTCGCGCAGATTTACGAATCGAGCTTCCGGGCGCACCAGCTGCGCACCGCGCAGGTGCTGCTCACGCACGCCGACCTGGCCGACCGCGAGCGCTACCTCAACGCGCGCTCGACCCTGACCACGCTGCTGCGCCTTGGCGTGGTCCCGATCATCAACGAGAACGATACCGTGGTCACCGACGAGATCAAGTTCGGCGACAACGATACCCTGGGCGCACTGGTGGCCAACCTGATCGAAGCCGATGCGCTGATCATCCTGACCGACCAGCATGGCCTGTTCAGCGCCGATCCGCGCAAGGATCCGTCGGCGGTCCTGATCGCACAAGGAAGCGCGGGCGACCCGGCACTGGAGGCGATGGCGGGCGGCGCGGGCAGCAGCATCGGGCGCGGCGGCATGCTCACCAAGATACTGGCGGCCAAGCGGGCAGCAGCTTCCGGTGCGCATACCATCATCGCATGGGGGCGCGACAGCGATGTGCTGATGCGGCTGGCGAACGGCGAAGCGATCGGCACCCAGCTAAGCGCGCAGACCGGGCGCCTGACCGCGCGCAAACAGTGGATGGCCGACCATTTGCACACGGCCGGCAAGGTGGTGCTCGACGCGGGCGCCGTACAGAAGCTGTCGAAGGAAGGAAAGTCGCTGCTGCCGATCGGGGTGCTGGAGGTCAGGGGCGAGTTCGGGCGCGGGGCCGTCATCACCTGCATCGACCAGCACGGACATGCGCTGGCGCGCGGCTTGAGCAACTACACCAGCGGCGAGGCGCGCCGCATCATGCGTAAGCCTTCAGCCGAGATCGAGGGCATCCTTGGGTTCCTCGAAGGACCGGAGTTGATCCACCGCGATAACCTGGTGCTGCTGTAACGGAGGCGGGCCGACACGGCGCTCATGCACCCGGCGGCGCCGGCGTCTTCGCCTTGTATTCGCACAGGTCGGCAATCATGCAGTTCCAGCACAGCGGCTTGCGCGCAACGCAGGTATAGCGCCCGTGCAGGATCAGCCAGTGATGTGCGTCGTGCAAAAACTCCTTCGGCACGAACTTGAGCAGCTTGCGCTCGACCTCATCCACATTCTTCCCCGGCGCGATGCCGGTCCGGTTGGCGACCCGGAAAATGTGCGTGTCCACCGCAATGGTCGGCTCTCCGAATGCGGTATTGAGCACCACGTTCGCGGTCTTGCGCCCGACCCCCGGCAGCGCTTCGAGCGCCTCGCGCGATCTCGGCACCTGGCCGCCATGCTGCTCGACCAGGATCTGGCAGGTCGCAATCACGTTCTTCGCCTTGGTGTGGTACAGCCCGATCGTCTGGATGTAGGTCTTGAGCTCGTCGACGCCAAGCGCAAGGATCTTCTCGGGCGTGTTCGCCACCGGGTACAGCTTGCGTGTCGCCTTGTTGACGCCAACGTCGGTCGACTGCGCCGACAGCAGCACCGCGATCAGCAGTTCGAACGGCGTCGTGTACTCAAGTTCGGTGGTCGGCTGTGGATTGGCTGCGCGCAAGCGGGTGAAGATGTCGAGTCGTTTGGCGGCGTTCATCGGTCACTTTTGTTCGGGTGGAGTGGCCGCCTTCACGCGCGCGCGTTCCATCGCGGCGGCGATGATGGCGCGCTTGCGTTCTTTTTCGGCGATTTCCTCCGGCGTGTTGGTCGCTTCGGCCGTCACCGCCTTCATTTTCTCGACCGCCTTGGCGGCCAGCCTGGCTTCGTTTTCCTCGCGCTCGCGCTGCAGGCGCTGTGCACGCAGGTCGTGCCGCTCGCGTGCGGCGTCGGCGTCCTGCTGCGACCACGCGGCCCAGCCGGTGCGCTCGCCCGTCACCGGGATCATCGCGATGCAGTCGACCGGGCAGGGCGCCACGCACAGGTCGCAGCCGGTGCATAGCGATGGCAAGATGGTGTGCATCTGCTTGGCGGCGCCAACGATCGCATCGACCGGGCAGGCCTGGATGCACAGGGTGCAGCCAATGCACAGCGATTCGTCGATGAAGGCGACCGGGCGCGCGCGTTCGGCGCCGTTGACCGGATTGATCGGAATCACGGCGCGCCCCAGCAAGCCTGCCAAGCGCGCCACGCCTTCGATTCCGCCCGGCGGACACTGGTTGATCTCGGCCTTGCCATCGCTGATGGCTTGCGCATACGGACGACAGCCCTGGTAGCCGCACTTGGTGCATTGCGTCTGCGGCAGCAGGTCTTCGATCTGGTCGGCGAGTGATTTGGGCACGGCGGTGTCGGATGGACTGAAAGCATCATTATCCGACAAATGAAGGGAGCGCGCCGGGAGATGTTCGCTCTGTCCACTCTGGCGGGGACCGTCCAAAAAAAAGCCCCCCTGTTGCCAGGGAGGCTTTTCGTTCTTATCGCACTGGGTTCAACCGTGTTTCTGGATGAATTCGCCGATCTTGGGGCAGATGACCTCGCGCCAGCGCCGGCCCGAGAAGATGCCGTAGTGGCCGCATTTGGGCGCCACGAAATCTTGCTGCATGGCGGACGGAATGCCGCTGCACAGCTCGTGCGCCGCCTGGGTCTGCCCGGCGCCGGAGATGTCGTCGAGCTCGCCCTCGACGGTAAACAGCGCCACCGTCGTGATGTCTTGCGGACGCACCAGCTGGCCACCGACTTTCCATGTGCCCTGGGGCAGCCGGAACTCCTGGAACACGGTCTTGATCGTGTCGAGGTAGTATTCGGCCGGCATGTCGAGCACGGCATTGTATTCGTTGTAGAACTGGCGATGGCTCTCGGCCGGTTCGTCGTCGCCGGCCACCAGGTGGTTGTAGAACTCGCGGTGGCTCTGCGCGTGCCGCCCCGGATTCATCGCAATGAAGCCGGCGTGCTGCAGGAAGCCGGGATAGACCCTGCGCCCCGCGCCCGGATAATTGCCCGGCACCGAATAGATAACCGTGTTCTCGAACCACGAAAAACTCTTTTCGGTGGCCAGGTCGTTGACCGCGGTGGGCGAGCGGCGCGGGTCGATCGGGCCGCCCATCATCGTCATGGTCTTGGGCAGTTTCGGATCGTGCGCCGACGCCATCAGGGAAATGGCGGCCAGCACCGGCACGGTCGGCTGGCACACCGAGATCACGTGCAGGTCAGGCGACAGCAGGCGGATGAAATCCTGGATGTAATACACGTAGTCGTCAAGGTGGAACGGCCCGTCCGACAGCGGCACCATGCGCGCGTCGGTCCAGTCGGTGATATACACGTCGTGCCCGGTCAGCAGGGCGCGCACGGTGTCGCGCAGCAGCGTCGCGTGGTGTCCGGAGAGCGGCGCGACCAGCAGCACCTTGGGCTGCCTGGCTGCGTTTTTGTCGAGGTCTTTCTTGAAATGCAACAGCCTGCAGAATGGCCGGGTCAGCACGGTGCGCTCGATCACGCGCACTTCGTTGCCGTCGACCACGGTGGAGTCGATTCCGAAGGCCGGTTTTTCGTAATCCTTGCCGAGGCGGTACATCAGTTCGTACCCGGCAGCAATACGTTGGGAAAAGGGGGTGTGCGCGAATGGGGAGACCGGATTCGAGAACAGCTTGGAAGAAGCATCAGCCCACTGCATCAGGGGGGTGAGGAATGAGCGTTGCATCTCGTGCAGGTGGTAAAGCATAAATATTCCTTGGTGGTGACCTACGCGTGACTATCGTTTTGCGCAATGCGCGACGTCAATTATAGGCTTATTTTACGGCACCGCAGCAATTTTACGTGCTTGACGGAATCGTAACGGACCGCGTATGCACGCGTGATCGAGTACCGCAGTTTTAACACAAAATGCTGCAATGCGTCGAAGGCCCACCGCACACAAAATAAAAATGCCCCGACCAGGCGGGGCATTCGTTGCGTAGGAGATACTGAACCGCTCAGTCGAAGACCGGGCTTTCCACACCGAGGATCTTGTGCAGTTTCGGCGAGGTCGTCGTGTACTGCATGTGGATCTTTTTGTCCGGGAAGATGTAGGGAGCTGCGCCGAACGCGGCCAGCGCCGCTTCATGGAAGCCCGACAGGATCAGCTTCTTCTTGCCCGGATAGGTATTGATGTCGCCTACCGCGAAGATGCCGGGCACGTTGGTCTCGAATTTTTCGGTGTTCATGACCTTGAGCTGGCGCCGTTCGATGTCCAGGCCCCATTCGGCGATCGGGCCGAGCTTGGGCGACAGGCCGAAGAACACCAGCAGCATGTCGAGCGGCACGCGGCGCGTCACGCCGTCGGCGCCGGTCACTTTCACTTCGCTCAGCTGGCCGTCCTTTTCGTCGAAGCCGGTGACCTGGCCGATGATGAGCTGCATTTCATAGGCGTCGCACAGGGCCTTCATCTTGGCCACCGATGCGGGCGCGGCGCGGAAGTCTTCGCGACGGTGCAGCAGTACGACCGATTCGGCCTTGCCGACGAAGTTCAGGGCCCAGTCGAGCGCGGAGTCGCCGCCGCCGCAGATGATCAGGTTCTTGCCTTCGAACAGGGCGGGTTCCTTGACGCGGTAGTGCAGCTGGCTGCCTTCGAAGCGTTCGATGCCGTCCACCTTGATGGTGCGCGCCTGGAACGAGCCGACGCCGGCCGCGATGAAGATGGTCTTGGTGATGAAGCGGGTGCCGGCCGAGGTCTCGACGTTGAAGCGGCCGTCTTCGCGGCGCTGCACCAGCGTCACTTCCTGGCCCAGGTGGAAGGTCGGTTCGAACGGCTCGATCTGCTTGAGCAGGTTGTCGGTCAGTTCCTGGCCGGTGCATACCGGCACGGCGGGAATGTCGTAGATCGGCTTGTCGGGATACAGTTCGACGCACTGTCCGCCTACCGCCGGCAGGGAGTCGATCACGTGAGCCTTGATTTCGAGCAGGCCGAGCTCGAACACCTGGAACAGTCCGACCGGGCCGGCGCCAATGATCACGGCATCCGTGTCAATTGCGCCGGCAAAGGCACTATTGGCAGCGACGCTGCCTGCTTCATGGGGGGCACTGATTGTCATGCTTACTTCCTGTTGATTTTGAATGGGAGGCGCTCCCGCCGGCTGTCTGCCATGCCGGAGGCGCTGTGCGGGAGCGCGCCCGGCCGGCGGTGGCCGGCAGATTGCTAGCGAACCAGCTGGTCGAGCTTGTCCTTGACGTCTTTCCACTCGTCCGCGTCGGGCAGGGCCGGCTTGGTCTTGGTGATCGACGGCCAGTTACGCGCCAGCTCAACGTTGATCTTGATGAATTGCTGCTGGTCGGCCGGTACGTCTTCCTCGGCGAAGATCGCGTTGACCGGGCACTCGGCCACGCATACCGCGCAGTCGATGCACTCGTCGGGATCGATCGTCAGAAAATTCGGGCCTTCCCGGAAACAATCTACCGGGCATACATCAACGCAATCGGTGTAACGACAGCGGATGCACGATTCGGTGACAACGTGGGTCATAACAGTCCTATCAATGAATGGGCGCTGCGGGTCATGGAAATGCACGCCAGCTACAGCAAAGCACTGTATTTTAAGGCAATTCGGTTTTTCCCACAAATCAGGCTTATACACATTCCACATAAGCAAATGCGTCGCGTCCGCCCGGTCCGGCCCCGGGAAGGCCGCTGCGAACCGGAATCAGGCCACGTTGCGCAGGGCCGCGATCAGCGATTGCCAGGGGGCCGTGGCGCTGCTGCCGTCCTCGGTGAAGCAGATCTTGTGCTGGCTCGGCCCGTCCTTGATCGTCACCTCCCAGTGCGGTATGTCGGCGCCCACGACGGCCGGCGGCGCTTCCAGGAAATCGAGTTTGCGCAGCATCGCCTCGAGCGCCTCGCCATTGGCCAGCCTGGCCGTATCGACTTCGTAGTGTTCGGCCTGGCCGCTGAAGCCGCCGCCGCCCTTCGCTGAAATTTGCATGGCTTTTCCTTGGATGAACAGGCCGGACGCGCCGGAGTGTTCATCCTACTCCAGCCGGGTGGCGCTAGCGTTGTGGCGCGCAATTGGATTGCTCGGGGGGCGGCAGCAGGGGCGGCTCCCGGCTTTCGGGGCCGCTGTCGGCCGGGGCGCCGCCGGTGCGGCCATTTTCGGCGCACCAGCGCGAGAGCGCCTGCAGTTCGCCGTCGAGGATGCTGTCGATATCATAATACTCGGCCAGGTGCATGGTGCCGCAGCAGGCGCGCCGGTCCTGGATGGTGCCGGGCGGGTTCTGGAAGCCGGGCGCCAGCGGCGTACCCGGCGGGTGGTCTTCGGTCAGCGGCAGCGCCGACTCGACCACTTCGCGCACCGTGAAGCGGTTGCGGATGAAATTGCCGTATTCGACAGGCTTGCCGTCGGCGGCCACGATGCGCAGCATTTCGTTGACCACGTCGACGAAGTTGGCGGCCATGTCGGGGGCGGCGATCAGCGAACGCAGCAGCAGGCCGCGCAGGTAGTCGCCGACCTGGTGCAGCACGGCCGCGTCGTCCTTGCGCCCGGGGTCGCGCTCGAAGCCGAACACGTCGGCCAGGATGTCGTACATGGCGCCGGTAAATACCTGCGAGATGGCGTGCACCTCGCAACACGCTTCCGACAGCGTCAGGTCATTGTCGGCGTTGCGCAGGCCATTGGAACGCCCCAGCGCCAGCCCGAACTGTTCGGCGATGTCGGCCAGGAAGGTCTTGTCGTGCAGGCGCGCCTTGGTCTGGGCGATCACCGCTTCGCACTGGTCGAGCTGGGCGAGCGCCAGGAAAATGGCGGTCAGGTCGCCAAAGGCTTCGTGCAGGGCGCCGGTCTGGGGCGGATTGTCGGCCAGCAGCCAGTTCGGCTTGAGTCCGTCGAGCACCGCATGTCCGGTTTCATGCGAGACGATGTCGAACGAGCGGCAGGTAAACACCCGTTCGACTTCCCCGCTCGGGACGAAGTCGCCGAACTTCAGGCAGCACTGGGTGCGGCTGTAGAAGGCATTCATCACGTTCGGCAGGCCGTACGGGAACACCTGCAGCGGCGCGGTATCGATGCTGCTGTTCCACTGCCACGGCAGCGGCGTGTCGTTGCCTTCGGCCGCCAGCGAGCGCTGGTACATGGTGAGGGTCTGGCGCACCACCGCGAAGGTGTGCACGGCGTCGAACTGGGGGGTGTCGGGCATCGAGACGAAGTCGCCGAACGCGTTCGGGCTGACCGGGGTGATGCCGGGCTGGCCGAACACGATGCGCGCGTCGCGCGGGCCGGCCAGCACGATGCCTGGCAGGAAGGCCTTGCGGGTACCGATTTCGCTCACCGACGGATCCTGCTTCCACATCAGCACCCGCGCGCCGAAGGCATACGGGAGCGGGACCGGTGCCGCTTCGGGGTGGGCCGACACCCCGGTGTGCGGCTTGCCCGGCTCGTCGATCAGTTCGGCCGCCTTGCGGTGCTGCCGGTAGGGCGCGCTGGGGGTCGGGACGAAACTCACCGGAGGCTGGTCGTGCTCGCCGATTGTCTCGCCGGGCAAGCTTGTTCTTCGTTCCATGATCGATTCTCCCGTGAAAATGCGGCGCTGCCGTAATCAGTCTTAGAAGAAATAATCGCCCGATGCGCACGCCTCCCGTTTGACGGCCGTCAACACTGTCGGTAATGAGGACCCGAAACGGCAAGCCATGCCGGGGGCGGCCCCGACTGGCGCCGCGCCGCGGCAGATGGCATGATGGCGCTTTGCCAAAGATCTGAATAAAGGAAGGAAGCCAGGATGGCTGAAATTAGTATTGTTCACGAACACCATTTGAGCGCGGCGCAGGCGCGCGACGCGGCCCAGAAAGTCGCCGACAAGATTGCCGGCGACTACGACCTGGCCTGCCAGTGGGAGGGCGATGTGCTGCACTTCGAACGCAGCGGGGTGCACGGCTCTTTGACCTTGCGCGCCCAGCAGGTCGAGATGTTCGTCAAGCTGGGAATGGTGATGAGCATGTTCGCGCCGTCGATCGAGGCGAAGATCTCGGAAAATCTGAAGGCCGTGTTCGGGCCGGCCTGATCGGGGTGGAACGGCGCCGCCGTTCCACCTTGTCAGTCCTTCAGGTCTTCGATGAGGTCGATGTATTGCTGCATCGCGTCCTCCCTGGAGGTCCCTTTCAGGCTATCCCAGGCGTCGAACTTGGCACGCGCGACCATCTCGGTGAAGCCGGGACGCTCGCCTTGGGCGTCGCCGCCCGAGGCCTGCTTGTAGAGCGCATAGATTTTCAACAGCGTCATGTTGTCCGGGCGTTCAGGCAGATTCTTGGAATCGGCCAGCGCCTGGTCAAACTGCTCCTGCAAGCTCATATAAAACTCCTGTGGGCTGGAAAAAATCGTTCAGGCCGCCGAGCGCGGCCCGCATGGCGCGCTCACACTGCCAGCAGCTCGACGTCGAAGATCAGGGTGGCGTTGGGTGGAATCACGCCGCCGGCGCCGCGTGCGCCATAGCCGAGCTCGGCTGGAATGGTGAGACGGCGCGCGCCGCCCACCTTCATGCCTTGCACGCCTTCGTCCCAGCCGCGGATGACCTGGCCGGCGCCCAGCGAGAACTGGAACGGGTCGTTGCGGTCCTTGCTCGAATCGAACTTGGCGCCGGCGCTGCCGTCGTCGTTGCGCAGCCAGCCGGTGTAGTGCACGGTGACGTGCTGGCCGGCCTTGGCTTCGGCGCCTTCGCCGACGGTGGTGTCTTGGTACTGCAGGCCGGATGCTGTGGTGATGGTGGACATGTTATTTTCCTAGGATGTAGTCGGTGTGATCGCAAATTGTAGTGCATGGCGTGTCAAAGCGCTATTGACGCATGCGCCATGCGCCTTTGGCGTTTCGGCATCGGTCGCGTCGTTTCCACGTAGAATACGGGTTTTGGCGGCGAGATTTACCTGCTCACTCTTGATACCCATGACTGCATTTCCGTTTGACCTGAAACGAGCGCGCGCGACGGCATGGAGCCGCGCCTGATGCGCGCCATCGTCACCGCTTACGGGCGCGCGCTGCTGTCGCAGCTGAACGGCAAGATGCTGCTGCTGTCGGCGCTGCCGTTCCTGCTCTCGGTCGCACTGTGGGGCGCGCTGCTGTGGGTCGGGCTGCAGCCGCTGGTCGACCATGTCCAGCGTCTGTTCGAAACCTACGATGGGTTCAAGCTGAGCGGCACGCTGCTGGCCAGTTTCGGGCTCGGCGCGCTCAAGACGGTGGTGGTGCCGCTGATCGCGATGCTGCTGTTGCTGCCCCTGATGATCCTGACCTCGCTCATCTTCATGGGTATGGCCGCCATGCCCGCCATCGTGCTCCATGTGAGCCGGCGCCAGTTCCCCGGGCTCGAGAAAAAACACGGCGGCACCTTGCTCGGCAGCGTGCTCACCAACCTGAGCGGATTCGCGCTGTTCGTGCTGGCCTGGCTGGTGAGCTTGCCGCTGTACGCGGTGCTGCCGCTGGCGCTGCTGGTCCAGATCACCCTGTGGGGCTGGCTGACTTCGCGCGTGATGACCTACGATGCGCTGGCCGAGCATGCCAGTGCCGAGGAACGCAGCGCCATCGTGCGCCAGCACCGCTGGCAACTGCTCACGATCGGCATGATCTCGGGCGCGGCCGGCGCCTTGCCCGGCGTGGTCTGGATCGGCGGCGCGGTGTTGTCGGTGGTGCTGTTCCCTTTTCTCGCCGCCATCTCGATCTGGCTGTACGTGGTCATCTTCATCTTCACCGGCCTGTGGTTCCAGTATTACTGCCTGCAAGCGCTGGCCCGCTTGCGCGCCGGGGCCGGCGCCGGGAACGCGGCGCCGGCGGCAGCCTGAAGCGTTGCCGCACCGACTGATATCTTTCTTTACACACAGTTTGTGGCGGCGCTTTTGCCAAGCGCACTGAGCCGTTGTTTTTTTGCGAAAATGATTCGGCGAATTCAGATTTTTTATTGAACAGCGGTCGTGCCGACGCTCCCGATGTGGTGCAATGGTAAGCACGCGAGTGTTGATGTCTTGAGTGGGATTTCAATGCGTTTCGCGCAACTTATAACGATCTCGATCACTCAAAGAAACCAGATGCACGATGGCGAAGGTGGATGCGGGGATTGCAGGTACGATTGATTCAGACCGGTTGAGCCATCATGGAAAGTAATCGCCGTTTTCGACGGCCCCGTATCGTCGTTCGGGCTGTGCGCAAGTTGCGCGCCCGCGCGGCATCGATCAGCAATGGACGGGGGCGCGATGCAGCGTCCGGACCGAGCGCGGCGCAGGTGTCGCACGAGCACTATCCGCATCCCCACCTGACCCTGGTTCCCGACACCGCGCCCGAGGACGGGGACGGGGAGGCGGTCGCAGCCGAACCGGCGCGCGCCCGGCGCCGCAGCCGCATCAAGCCTGCGCTGCTGCTGTTGCTGCTCATGCTGCTGTCGCTGTTCACCTGGGCGCTGGTGCAGGAAATGCGCAGCTCCGCGCTGCAGGCCGAGTTCTTCTCCAGCCTGGTCAAAAAGCTCAAGTACACGGTCGAGCCGGGACCGAGCGCGTCGATCCGGTTCCCGTCCGACAGTCCGTACGACGAACGGCTCGGCTACGCCAGGCTGCCGCTCTACCTGGACCGGCTCGGTGCGCGCAACTACGAGATCAGCGCGCAGGCGCGCCTCTCGCCCAAGATGACCGAGCTGGCCGACATGGGCCTGTTCGCAACCTACCGCGAGAAGACCAAGGTCGGGCTGGCGATCCTCGACTGCCGCAGCCAGCCCTTGTTTACGGCGCGTTACCCGGAACGCTTCTACGAGCGCTTCGATGCCGCCCCCGCGCTGCTGGTCAAGAGCCTGCTGTTCATCGAAAACCGCGAGCTGCTCGACCCCACCTATCCGAATCGCAATCCGGCGGTCGAGTGGGACCGCTTCAGCAAGGCGGTGTTCGACAAGTCGCTGCAGATATTCAGCGGCGACGACAAGCGCTCGGCCGGCGGCAGCACGCTGGCGACCCAGATCGAAAAATACCGGCACTCGCCCGATGGCCGCACCGGTTCGCTCAGCGAGAAGCTGCGCCAGATGGCGTCGGCCACCCTGCGCGCCTATCGCGACGGCCCCGATACCACCGCGGCGCGGCGCCAGATCGTGATCGACTACCTCAACACCGTGCCGCTGTCGGCCAAACTCGGCTACGGTGAAGTCAATGGCATCGGCGACGGCATGTGGGTCTGGTACGGGCGCGATTTCGCCTCGGTGAACCGGACCCTGAAAGGGCGTATCGACAACCCCGACGCGGCGCTCGCCTACAAGGAAGCGCTGAGCCTGATGATCGCGCAGCGGCGCCCGGCGCACTACCTCGGCGCCGGCAGCGACGACCTCGAGGAGCTGACCAACACCCACCTGCGCCTGCTGGCCCAGGCCGGCGTGATCAGCGCGCGCCTGCGCGACGACGCCATCGCCGTGCGCCTGCATCCGTCCAACGGCACCGGGGTGGCCCAGCCGGCCGTCAACTCCTTCGTCACGCGCAAGGCATCGAACGCGGTACGCACCCACCTGGCCGGCCTCCTGGGCGATGCGCGCCTGTACAACCTGGACCGCCTCGACCTGTCGGTGGTCAGCACGCTCGACGCGCGCGCGCAGCAGGCCGTCACGGCCGTGCTGCGCGAGCTCGGCGACGCCGAGCGGGCCAAGGCGGCGGGGCTGACCGGCAAGGGCATGCTCGGCAACGGCGACCCGTCCAAGGTGGTCTACAGCTTCACCCTGATGGAGCGCGGGCGCAATGCCAACCAGCTGCGCGTGCAGACCGATAATTACGACCAGCCGCTCGACATCAACGAAGGCGCCAAGCTCGACCTCGGCTCGACCGCCAAGCTGCGCACCCTCGTGACCTACCTCGACATCGTCGCGCAACTGCACGCACGCCTGGCCGGGATGGAGCGGGCCGAGTTGCGCAAGGTCGTGGTCGATCCCAAGGACAAGCTCACGCAGTGGGCGGTCGGCTACTTCGACGGCCTGCCCGAGCCGCAGGCGCGCGACCTGCCCGCCATGCTCGAGGCCGCGCTCGAGCGCACCTATTCAGGCAGTCCGGGCGAAGCCTTCTTCACCGGCGGCGGCCTGCACACGTTCGGCAACTTCAGCAAGCTCGACGACAAGCGCATCCTGACCGTGCGCCAGGCCTTGCGCAGCTCGACCAACCTGGTATTCGTGCGCCTGATGCGCGATGTGGTGCGCTACTACATGTTCCAGACCCCGGGCTCGTCGGCGACGCTGCTGGCCGATGCCGACGATCCGCGGCGCGCCGAATACCTGAGCCGTTTCGCCGACCGCGAGGGCACCGCGTTCCTGAACCGTTTCTACCAGAAGTACAAGGGCAAGTCCGTAGCCGATGCTGAAAAAGTGCTGCTGGCCAGCCTGCGTCCGACCCCGGTGCGCCTGGCCGCGGTGCACCGCACGATCGCCCCCGAGGCTGCGCTCGAGCAGTTCGGCGCCTTCCTCAACGACAACCTGGCGTCGGCAAACGAAGTGCCGGACGAGCGCATCGCCCGCATGTACGAGCAGTATGCGCCGGCCAACATGTCGCTGGCCGACCGCGGCTACCTTGCCACCATCCATCCGCTCGAACTGTGGATGGTTGGCTACCTGCGCACGCACCAGGGCGCGAACCTGTCGGAAATGGTGGCCGCCAGCGCCAAGGAGCGCCAGGAGGTGTACCGCTGGCTGTTTACCACGCACCGCAAGCACGCCCAGGACCGCCGCATCGCCGGCCTGCTCGAAGTCGAGGCCTTCCTCAAGATCCACGCCCAGTGGAAGAAGATGGGCTATCCCTTCGATTCGCTGGTGCCCTCGTATGCGACCACGCTGGGCGCCTCGGCCGACCGTCCGGCCGCGCTTGCCGAACTGATGGGAATCATCGTCAACGGCGGGGTGCGCAAACCGGTGCAGCGGCTCGACGCGCTGCATTTCGCCCAAGGCACGCCATACGAAACGCTGGTCAGGCCCGCCAAGGGCAAGGCCGGCGAACAGGTGCTCGCGCCCGAGGTGGCCAAGGTGGTGGCCGAGGCAATCCGTGGCGTGGTCTCCGACGGCACCGCCAAGCGCGTCAAGACCGCCTTCGTCAAGGCCGACGGCAGCGTGATCGCGGTGGGCGGCAAGACCGGCACCGGCGACCAGCGTTTCGAGGTCTACGGCGCCGGCGGGCGCCTGATCGAATCGCGCTTCGTGAACCGTTCCGCGACTTTCGTCTTCAACATCGGCGAACGCTTCTTCGGCAGCATGACCGCGTATGTGCATGGGCCGGAGGCGGCCGATTACGACTTCACCAGCGCCTTGCCGGTGCAGCTACTGGTGGCGCTGGCGCCGGCGCTGATGCCGATGATCGAGCCGGCCCCGCTGGCCGCCAGCGCGCCGACGGCCTGCTCGCGCTAGGGTTGCGGCCCAAGATGCGAGGCGCGATGTCCAAGGTCCTCAGGTTTACGCGTTTTTCCCTGAGCGACCTGGCCGCAGCCGCCGGCCCGGCCATCGCGCTGATCGCCGTGCTGTGCGCCGTGGCCTACCTGCTGGTCGATCCTGCGCCGCCGCGCCAGGTGCGCATGGCGACCGGACAGGAGAACAGCGCGTACGAAGAGTTCGGAAAAAAATACGCGGCGCGCCTGGCCCGTCACGATGTCAAAGTAACGCTGGCGCGCTCGCTCGGCTCGCAGGAGAACCTGCAGCTGCTAAGGCAGGGCAAGGTCGACATCGCCTTCGTGCAAAGCGGCTCGACCGAGCAGGCGCAGGAGCAGCGCGGCGCGCTGGTGTCGCTGGGCAGCCTGTTTACCGAACCGGTCTGGCTGTTCCTGCGCGATGGCGCCGGCGCCACCGAGCTTACCGCGCTCAAGGGCATGAAGATCAACCTGGGGCCGGAAGGGACAGGCGTGCCGAAGCTGTTCAGGCAGCTGCTGTCGGTAAACGGGGTCGAGCCCGGGCAGCTCACCCTAAGCGCGCTGGAAAACACGCCAGCCACGGTCGAACTGCTGGAAGGGCGCATCGACGGCCTGGTGTTCAGTTCAGCGCCGGAGGCGCCGCTGATCCAGATGCTGCTGCAAACGCCGGGTATCAGGCTGTTCGATTTCGCGCAGGCCGAGGCGTACACCCGGCGCCTGCCGTTCCTGTCGCACGTGGTGCTGCCGCGCGGAATTGTCGACCTCGGGCGCGACATTCCGGCCCAGGACTACCACCTGATCGCGCCCACCGCGACGCTGGTCGCGCGCGCCAACCTGCACCCGGCCCTGATCGACCTGTTCGTGCAGGCTGCCAGCGAGATCCACGGCGGCACCGGCTGGTTCCAGCAGCAGGGCCAGTTCCCTTCGCCGCGCTACACCGAGATACCGGTGGCGCGCGAAGCGGCCAAGTTCTACCGGGACGGGCCGCCCCTGCTGCAGCGCTACATGAGTTTTTGGCTCGCCAATTTCTTCGACCGCATGTGGGTGGTGGTGGTGGCGCTGGGCGCGCTGCTGATCCCGTTGTCGCGGGTGGTGCCGCCGCTGTACGTGTGGCGCGTGCGCTCGAGGGTGTACCGCTGGTACGGCCAGTTGCGCGCGGTCGAGCAGGCGCTCGAACAGGCGCATGGCGCGCAGCGCGCGCAGGTGTGCGCAGCGCTGCTGCAGCGCCTGGACGATATCGAAGAACGCGTCAACCAGATCTCGATACCGCTGTCGTTCGCAGACGCGCTGTACGGGCTGCGCAGCCACATCAACTTCGTGCGGCAGCGGGTGCGCGGCGCGGCCGCCGGGAGCGAGCCGGTGCGCGCCAAGTGAGAAAAAGCGAAACCGGGGTCAGCGATCCAACATCAGTAGGCACGCAAACTCACGCACCGACCCACGGCAAGCCTGCCTTGCACCATCCGGCCACGCTCTTGCGGTGGCCGGCGCTGTCCTTGTCGCCTTCGAAGCCTTCGAGCACATCGAACGAGTTGGCGTAACCGTGTTCGGTCGCGAGCTTGGCCGCATGGCGCGAACGCACGCCGGAGCGGCACAGGAACAGCAGCACATCGTCCTTGCCGGCGATCCGGCTTAGCTGCTGCACGAATTCGGGATTGGGCGCGCCGCCCGGCCAGCCCACCCACTCGACCGCGCCGTGCTGTGCCTCGGGGATGGCAACCCGTCCCACCCATGCGCGTTCGGCATTGGTGCGCACATCGATCAGCTTGACCTTGGGATCGGCCTGCACCAGCGCATAGGCTTCTTGCGGCGTGACCGCTCCGGCGTACGGCTGGTCCGGGGCGCGCGCGCGCGCCCCGGCAAGAATGTCTTTGCATGATTTCATGGCAATTGTTTCGGAGTTGGTGGCGCGTTTATTATAGTGGCTGCGCAGCCGCCTTGCGCTGCGCACCAGCGTGAGGCGAACTACCCTTCTTGGTGCATCGCGCACTAAATTGGTGCGGAATAAGGCGATTGCACCAGGCCGGTGCGCGCGCTGAGGCGAGCTGCCGGAGCGCCACCCGGATTTCCGTCCTGTCACGGCCGACGCCGCTGCTGGCCCGGGGTTTTTCCCTGGCATGGATTCTGCTATGATTCCGGTGAGTTTGGTCGCACGCAACCAGGGACGCGCATCAGTCCAGAGCGCACGCTGTTGGTCGGCTCACCCCACATTTTAATTAGGAGAAACGCATGGCAATGACAGCCGCAGAAGTGTTGAAAATGGTAAAGGACAACGAGGTCAAGTTCGTAGACTTCCGCTTTGCCGATACCCGTGGCAAGGAACAGCACGTGACCGTTCCCGTGTCCCATTTCGACCTCGACAAATTCGAGTCGGGCCACGCGTTCGATGGCTCCTCGATCGCCGGCTGGAAGGGCATCGAATCGTCCGACATGACCCTCATGCCGGACCCGAGCACCGCCAACATCGATCCGTTCATGGAAGAGACCACGCTGTTCATGCAGTGCGACGTGATCGAGCCGTCCGACGGCAAGGGCTACGACCGCGATCCGCGTTCGATCGCCAAGCGCGCCGAGGCTTTCCTGAAATCGTCCGGCCTGGGCGACACCGCCTACTTCGGTCCCGAGCCTGAATTCTTCATCTTCGACAGCGTACGCTGGAAGATCGACATGTCGGGCTGCTTCGTGAAGATCGATTCGGACGAGGCTTCCTGGTCGACCGACAAGGAAATCGAAGGCGGCAACAGCGGCCATCGTCCAACCGTCAAGGGCGGCTATTTCCCGGTTCCTCCAGTCGACAGCTTCCAGGACATGCGCTCGGAAATGTGCCTGATCCTCGAGGCGATGGGCATCCCGGTCGAAGTGCATCACCACGAAGTGGCCGGCGCCGGACAGAACGAAATCGGCACCCGCTTCTCGACCCTGGTCGAGCGCGCCGACTGGACCCAGAACATGAAGTACGTGATCTGGAACGTGGCGCACAGCTACGGCAAGACCGCCACCTTCATGCCCAAGCCTATCGTTGGCGACAACGGCTCGGGGATGCACGTGCACCAGTCGGTCTGGAAAGACGGCAAGAACCTGTTCGCAGGCGACGGCTATGCCGGCCTGTCGGACTTCGCGCTGTACTACATCGGCGGCATCATCAAGCACGCCAAGGCGCTCAACGCGATCACCAACCCGGGCACCAACTCGTACAAGCGCCTGGTGCCAGGCTACGAAGCGCCGGTCAAGCTGGCTTACTCGGCACGCAACCGTTCGGCTTCGATCCGCATTCCGCACGTGGCAAATCCGAAAGGCCGCCGCATCGAAACGCGTTTCCCCGATCCTCTGGCGAACGTCTACCTGTGCTTCGCAGCGCTGCTGATGGCAGGCCTGGACGGCGTGCAGAACAAGATCCACCCGGGCGAAGCGGCATCGAAAGACCTGTACCATCTGCCGCCGGAAGAAGACGCGCTGATCCCGACGGTGTGCGCCTCGCTCGAAGAAGCGCTCGACGCGCTCAACAAGGACCGCGAGTTCCTCACCCGTGGCGGCGTGTTCAGCGACAGCATGATCGATGCCTACATCGAGCTGAAGATGCAGGACGTGCAGCGTATGCGCATGACCACGCATCCGGTTGAATTCGACATGTACTATTCGCTGTAAGCACAAACTTGCATCGCTGTCAGCAGCTGTGATGGGGCTGACAACGAATGTGTAAGCGAGGTGTAAAAAACGCGGGGCAAGCCACGGCTTTCCTCGCGTTTTTTTTTGAATGTTGTATATTCGGGCTGGGCCTTTTTTTTGCACGGATGAACGTGAACCAACGCTGATGGCAATGACAACCAGGTTTTTCGGATCGTACGCGCTGATCCGCCCGCTCGCGTTCGCGCTGCTGTGCGTGCCGGGCGCGCGCGCCCTGGCCGACGCCCCGATCTATTTATGCGTGGATGCGAACGGGCGCAAGGAGCTGACCGACACCAACCGCAACGGCTGCAAGCAGCTGTACGTGCCAGGCTCGATCCCGGCGCCCGCGCGCAGGGCCGAGGCGCCGGCACGCGGACGCAGCGGCCCGCCGGCCGCGACCCCGTCCGATTTTCCGAAGGTCGACAACGCGCAGCAGAAGGCGCGCGACAATGACCGGCGCGAGATCCTGACCGATGAACTGCGCAGCGAAGAGCGCAAGCTTGCCGAACTGAAGCGCGACTTCAATAACGGCGAGCCGGAACGCCAGGGCAACGAGCGCAACTACGCCAAATACCTCGAGCGCGTCGAGCAGATGCGCGACAACATCGGGCGCGCCGAGAAGAACATCGAGGCCTTGAAGCGCGAGATCGCGAATATCCGATGAGCCCGGCCACGCCCGCCGCGCTTGGCGCGCTCGACCTGCTGGCATCGGCCGTGATCCTGGTCGACACGCAGGGGCAGATCCGGCATGTGAACGCGGCCGCCGAAAACCTGCTCGAGGGGTCGGTGAAGGCCTTGTCGCGCCAGAAGCTGGCGGCCTTGTTCGCCAATGCCGACGAACTGGCCAAGCTGAGCGAACAGGCGCTGGCGCAGGGCACCGACATCCGCCAGGACCTGACGCTGGAACGGGCCGGGCGCGAGCCGCTGCATGTGCACAGCATCGTGAGCGTGACCGGCGAGGGCGAGACCGTGATCGAGCTGCGCGAGAACGTGCAGCAGCTCAAGCTCGACCGCGAGGAACGCATCCTCGACCAGAGCCAGGTCAACAAGGAACTGGTGCGCAACCTTGCGCACGAAATCAAGAATCCGCTGGGCGGCATCCGCGGCGCGGCCCAGCTGCTCGAACTGGAGCTGCCGGCGCTGCACCTGACCGCGCTGCGCGAATACACCCAGGTCATCATCAAGGAGGCGGACCGGCTGCAAACGCTGGTCGACCGCCTGCTCGCGCCGCACCGGCGCCCGCACATCGTGGGCGACGTCAACATCCACGAGGTGTGCGAGCGGGTGCGCAGCCTGATGCTGGCCGAATTCCCCAGCGGCCTGGCGATCCGGCGCGACTACGATGCCTCGATTCCCGAATTTCGGGGCGACAAGGAGCAGCTGATACAAACTGTGCTCAACATCGCGCACAATGCGGCGCAGGCCCTGTCGGAGCGGATCGCGGCCGGCGACGCCGAGCTGGTGCTCAAGACCCGGGTGGCGCGCCAGGTGACGCTGGCGAAGGTTCGCTACGCGCTGGCATTAGACTTGCATATCATCGACAATGGACCTGGCATCGCGCCCCAGATCCGCGACCGTATTTTCTATCCGCTGGTGTCGGGGCGGGAGGGCGGCAGCGGCTTGGGGCTGACACTGGCGCAAACCTTCGTGCAACAGCACATGGGCGTGATCGAGTGCGAGAGCCGGCCTGGATGCACGGATTTCAGGATCCTGTTGCCACTGCCATAAGGCGCGGACGCGGGACTGCAAAGCCGGATCCACTCACTGAAGATCCATATTGCGAAGAAGCGCGAATACATGAAACCGATCTGGATAGTCGACGACGACGCATCAATCCGCTGGGTGCTGGAAAAGGCGCTGGCGCGCGAGAACCTGGCCACCCGAAGCTTTTCAAACGCGCGCGAGGCAATCGCTGCGCTCGAATTCGACACCCCGCAAGTGCTGGTGTCGGATATCCGCATGCCGGGCGAATCCGGGCTCGACCTGCTGCAGACCGTCAAGGCCACCTACCCGGGCCTGCCCGTCATCATCATCACCGCCTTTTCCGATCTCGATTCGGCGGTCGCCGCATTCCAGGGCGGCGCCTTCGAATACCTGGCCAAGCCGTTCGATATCGACAAGGCCGTCGAACTGATCCGGCGCGCGCTCGAGGAAAGCCTGCGCGAGACCAGCGTTGAATCGGGGCCGGCCGAGACGCCCGAGATCCTGGGCCAGGCGCCGGCCATGCAGGAAGTGTTCCGCGCCATTGGGCGCTTGTCGCAGTCGAACGTGACGGTGCTCATCACGGGCGAATCGGGAACCGGCAAGGAACTGGTGGCGCGCGCCCTGCACAAGCACAGCCCGCGCGCGCAGCAACCCTTCATCGCGCTCAACACCGCCGCGATTCCGAAGGACCTGCTCGAGTCGGAACTGTTCGGACATGAGCGCGGCGCCTTCACCGGCGCCCAGACCACCCGGCGCGGGCGCTTCGAACAGGCCGAAGGCGGCACCTTGTTCCTCGATGAAATCGGCGACATGCCGTTCGATCTGCAAACGCGCCTGCTGCGGGTGCTCTCGGATGGCCATTTCTACCGGGTCGGAGGACACCAGCCGATGAAGGCGAACGTGCGCGTGATTACCGCGACCCACCAGAACCTCGAGCAACGCGTGCGCGACGGCCTGTTTCGCGAGGACTTGTACCACCGCCTCAACGTGATCCGCCTGCGCCTGCCCAGCTTGAGGGAGCGGCGCGAGGACATCCCCATCCTGGTGCGCCACTTCCTGGTGCAAAGCGCCAGGCAGCTCGGGGTTGAAGCCAAGCGCATGAGCGAGTCGGCGATGCAGTTCCTGTCCGGCCTCGAGCTGCCGGGCAATGTGCGCCAGCTGGAAAACCTGTGCAACTGGATCACCGTGATGGCGCCCGGGCAGACTGTCGATGTCAAGGACATGCCGCTTGAACTGAGCCATGCACCGGACGGCGCCGCCGAGGTCCCGCAGGCGCTGCCCGAAGGCACGGGGGCGCCGGCCGCGGCGCAAGCCGGTGCGGCGAGCGCCGGCACGCTGGCCGCGCTTGGCGCTTCCGGCGGCTGGATCGGGCTGCTCGAACTGCAGGCGGCCGGCATGCTCAGCGCCGGGCAGTCGGACGTGATGGACGTGCTTGGACGCCAGTTCGAATCGGCCCTCATCAAGACCGCGCTCAAGCACACGCACGGGCGCAAGAACGACGCCGCGGTGCGCCTCGGGATCGGGCGCAACACCATCACGCGCAAGATCGCCGAACTCGGGATCGACGGCGCCAAGGACGAGTAGCCGGCGCCGATCTGGCAGGGCGCAGGCGGCCATTTATAGTAAGCTTTCGCCTGCGGCGCCCTCCACGCGCCATACTGGATCCCTATGCTGATTAACTGCGTCGCCTATCAAGAGGGCAAAAAGCTGGCCGACATCCCGGTCGAGGCCATCAGCGACTACCTCGAACTGCCCGACTGCTTCGTGTGGGTCGCCCTGAGCGACCCGGAACCGCAACAGATGGCGCAAATGCAGGAGGAATTCGGCCTGCACGAACTGGCGGTGGAGGACGCGATGCGCGGCCACCAGCGTCCCAAGATCGAAGAGTACGGCGACTCGCTGTTCGCGGTAATCCAGACCGTGGAACTGAGCGGCGACGAGCTGACGGTGGGCGAGGTCGACGTCTTCGTCAGCGAAAAATATGTGCTGACCGTGCGCAGCCACGTGGCGCACGGTTTCATGAGCGTGCGGGCGCGCGCCGAACGCGAGCCGGCCCAGCTGCGCAAGGGTGCCGCGTTCGTGCTGTATGCCTTGATGGACGCCATCGTCGACCGCTATTTTCCGGTGGTCGACGTGCTGGAAACGGAGCTCGAAACGATCGAGGACCGCATGTTCATCCAGGGTTCGCAGCGCGACAACATCGAGCGGCTGTATGACCTCAAACGCAAGGTGCTGGTGCTGCGCCACGCGGTAGCGCCCCTGATCGAGGCGGTCGGCAAACTGCAGGGCGGGCGCGTGCCGGCGCTGTTCGCCGATACCCAGGAATATTTTCGCGACGTGCACGACCACCTGTACCGCATCAACGGCACCCTCGACACCATCCGCGACACCATTAGCACCGCGATCCAGGTGAACCTGTCGATGGTGGCGATCGACGAGAGCGAAGTAAACAAGCGGCTGGCGGCATGGGCCGCCATCTTCGCGGTGTTTACCGCGTTCGCCGGAATCTGGGGCATGAACTTCGAGCTGATGCCGGAGCTGCACTGGAAGTACGGCTATCCGGCCGCGGTCGCGCTGATCGTGGTCGTTTGCAGCTACCTGTACTACCGCTTCAAGCGCTCGGGCTGGCTCTAGCAGCCTGTCGGACTTGAAGGAAATCGGCTGCAAATCCGCCTGACCG
>Ga0066461_1000161_pt1 | contig 30040 bp, 14 predicted proteins | sample LakWasMe91_HOW11_2_FD_59572 | JGI IMG/M metagenome (GOLD analysis project Ga0066461, IMG submission 59572) | Freshwater sediment methanotrophic microbial communities from Lake Washington under simulated oxygen tension - Sediment Metagenome 91_HOW11 | ecosystem: Environmental > Aquatic >...
AATCTGTCCTCGGCCAGCCGAATTTTCGCTTCGATTCTTCAAGTCCGACAGGCTGCTAGCTGCGCTTACTTTGCGGCCATCGACAGCGCGACCGCTTCGGCCACCTTGATGCCGTCCACCGCCGCCGACAGGATGCCGCCCGCGTAGCCGGCGCCTTCGCCGGCCGGGAACAGGCCGCGCGTGTTCAGGCTTTGCAGGTCGTCGTCGCGCCGCTTGATGCGGATCGGCGATGAGGTGCGGGTCTCGACCCCGGTCAGCAGCGCATCTTCCTTGTAGTAGCCCTTGATCTGCTTGTCGAAGGCGGGAAAGGCTTCGCGCATGGCCGCGATCGCGTAGTCGGGCAGGGCGCCGCCCAGGTCGGTCAGGTGCACGCCCGGCTTGAACGAGGGCAGCACGGAGCCCAAGGCGCGCGAAGCGCGCCCCTTGACGAAGTCGCCCATCAGCTGGCCGGGCGCGTCGTAGTTGCCGCCGCCCAGTGCGAAGGCGCCTTCCTCCAGGCGCCGCTGCAGCGCAATCCCGGCTAACGGATGGCCCGGATAATCGGCCGGCGTGATGCCGACCACGATCGCGCTGTTGGCGTTGCGCTCGTTGCGCGAATACTGGCTCATGCCGTTGGTGACCACGCGTCCCGGCTCGGAGGCGGCCGCCACCACGGTGCCGCCCGGGCACATGCAAAAGCTGTACACCGAGCGAGCGTTCGAGGCATGGTGCACCAGCTTGTAATCGGCCGCGCCGAGGATCTTGTTGCCCGCGTTCGGGCCGAACCGGCAGGCGTCGATCAGGGACTGCGGATGCTCGACCCGGAACCCGATCGAGAACGGTTTGGCTTCGATATACACCCCGCGCTCATGGAGCATTTCGAAGGTGTCGCGCGCACTGTGGCCGATCGCCAGCACCAGGTGGCGGGTGGCGATCCGTTCGCCGCTGGCCAGCGTCACGGCGCGCACCTGGCCGTCGGCGCCGCCTGCGCGCTCGATCTCCACATCGGCCACGCGGCTCTCGAAGCGGACCTCGCCGCCCAGTTCGATGATGGTGGCGCGCATCTGCTCGACCATCTTGACGAGGCGGAAGGTGCCGATGTGCGGCTTGCTCACGTACATGATTTCTTCGGGCGCGCCGGCCTTGACGAACTCGGTGAGCACCTTGCGCCCGTAGTGTTTCGGGTCCTTGATCTGGCTGTACAGCTTGCCGTCCGAGAAGGTGCCGGCGCCGCCTTCGCCGAACTGGACGTTCGATTCGGGATTGAGTTCGCGCTTGCGCCAGAAGCCGAAGGTGTCGACCGTGCGCTCGCGCACCATCTTGCCGCGCTCGAGCACCAGCGGGCGCAGTCCCATCTGGGCCAGGATCAGCGCGGCGAACAGGCCGCAGGGGCCGGTGCCGATCACCACCGGGCGCTCGTTGCGCTCGTGTCCAGCCAGGCGCTCGCCGCCGGCCACGAATCGGTAGCGGGTGTCGGGCGAGGGCATCACATGCGCATCGTGCCTGAGCCGGGCCAGCACCGCCTGCTCGTCGTCGAGCTCGACATCGAGCGAGTAGATGAGCACGATTGCGCTGCGCTTGCGCGCATCGTAGCTGCGCTTGAATACGCTAAAGCTGCTCAGTTGTTGCGCTGTGATGCCAAGGCGGGCAAGCAGTGCGCCTTGCAAGTCGCCCTCGGCGTGATTCAGGGGCAGTTTTAGTTCGTTAATTCGCAGCATGTTTGTTGGTCCCGTGGTCCCGGGCCTGTTCCGTTCAAGCCGCTATTTTACCCGCAGCGCGGCACGGCGCCTGCGCCATACGGATCGGCCCGGCGGACCGCCCAGGGAAATGTATTGCAGCGCAGCATCCGGCCGATATGCTGCGCAGCAGCATCGCCTGCCCGCAAGTTGTCCTGAATTTGTACCTTCTGCGAATGTGTTGTTTTATATGCATATGGCAAGAATGCGGATTGACACTGGAAGATTCGATATGGTTCCATGTCTCACTTTAATTTTTGGTTTGATAAATATCAAACGATCGTTAAAGAAAATGTGCTTTGGGTTTCAAAAAAAATGGAATTCAAAGGGAAGTACAGCGTAAGTTGCAGCACAACTTTTAGCCTGGCGGATCTACCCGAGACGCTTCAATCAATTAGGAAAAAACATGTTCAGAAAAACGGTCTTAGTCCATGCGCTGACGTTCGCCTTCGGTGCCACCGCACTGACGATCGGCGCGATGCAGCCAGCAATGGCGCAGTCGAATACAACCGGTAACATCGTCGGTACCGTGGCAACCCCGGCAGGTTCCAGCGTTGTATTGCGTAACGTCGATACGGGCTTGAAGCGCGTCATCACGCCTGAAGCAGACGGGCGCTACATGGCGACCTCGCTGCCGGTGGGCCGCTACAAGGTGGAACTGGTGCGTGGCGACAAGGTTGTCGACAGCACCGAAGTGGAAGTGATCATCGGCCAGGGCGCGAACGCGTCGTTCGCCGGCGCCGTGCAATCGGTGCAGATCACTGGCCGCCGCAGCAAGATTGACGTGACCAACACCAACAACGGTGCTGTGTTCAGCTCGCGCGAGCTGGCAAAACTGCCGATCGCACGCAACGTCGAGGCGATCATCCAGCTGGCGCCGAACACCACCCGCGCCGACGACCGTTTCGCAGGCGGCGCCAGCTTCGGCGGCGGCGCAGCATCGGAGAACTCGTACTACATCAACGGCTTCCCTGTCGTGAACCCGCTGACTGGCCTGGGTGCATCCCAGCTGCCATTCGGCGCGATCGCGCAGGCACAGGTCCTGACCGGCGGCTTCGGCGCCGAGTTCGGCCGTTCCGTCGGCGGTGTGGTCAACCTCACCACCAAGAGCGGCACCAACAACTGGGAAGCTGGCGCCATGGTCAGCATCGCGCCTAAGTCGTTGCGCGGCAAGCCGCATGACCTGTACTATGCGCGCACCGGCGCGACCGAAAATGCGGCAACCGACGGCACCTTGCGCCGCCGCCGTTCCGATACCGAAGTCAACGAGAAGGTGTACGGCGCCTACGTCGGCGGCCCGATCATCCAGGACAAGCTGTTCATGTTCGTTGCGGCCGAAAAAACCGACCGTGACACCACCGGCGTCACCCCGCTGGCAGCCGGCGAACGCCTGAGCACCTCGCTCGGGCGCAACGGCTGGCGCGAGACCGACACCCAGATCGACCGCTACATGGCCAAGGTGGACTGGAACATCACGGACAACCACCGCATCGAGTTCACCGCCCTGGGCGACACCCCGGTCGTGACCAACCGCGATTCCGGCTACAACTACACCACGGGCGCGAGCAACGGCGTGGTCACCTCCACCGCCAAGCGTACCAACGTCGACAACAACGGCGGCAAGACCAACATGATCAAGTACACCGGCAACCTGACCGATGACCTGACCGTGACCGGCCTGGTCGGCAGGACCAAGTCCGTGCACGAGAACGAGTTCCCGAACTTCGATCCGAACAAGACACTGTTCTCGGTAGTGGCTCCGTCGAACGCGCGTGCGCCTGGCTTCACCTACGCCGACGTGCAGCCGCTGACCGGCAACATCCTCGCCCCCGGCTCGGCCGATATCGTCAAATCCTACCGCCTCGACCTGGAATACAAACTGGGCAAGCACACCCTGCGCGGCGGCTTGGACAAGAACGAAGTCGAGTCGATCAACGCTGGCGAATTCAAGGCCGGTGGCGGTACCTGGACCTATGCCAAGACCGACAACCCGAACGCACCGCTGTCGGGCACCGGTGGCGCCATTCCTCCAGTCGCTTCGGGCGGCGGCCTTGGCCTGCAGGGCTACTATGTCTCGAAAGGGCTGTTCTCGACCGTGACCTCGGCATTCGGCATCCAGGACGCACAGTACCTGGAAGACAAATACCAGGTCACCAAGGACATCATGCTGGTCGCCGGCCTGCGCCGCGAATCGTTCCAGAACCAGAACGGCGACAAGCAGACCTTCCTGGAAATGAAGAGCCAGTACAACCCGCGCTTTGCTGCGTCGTGGGACGTGAACGGCGATTCCTCGCTCAAGGTGTCGGCCAGCGCCGGCCGCTACTCGGTGCCGATCCCGACCCACATCACGGTGCGTGGCGCCGGCCGCTCGACCTTCACCGACCAGTACTTTACGTACACCGGCGTAGACGCGAACGGTGCGCCGACCGGGCTGGTCCAGCTGACCGCTCCACAATCGGGCAACAACGAGTTTGGCCAGGAAAAGGACATCAAGACCCTGTCCGCGCTGGGCATGAAGCCTAGCTTCCAGGACGAGATGACGATCGGCTTCGAAAAAGCCTACTCGCCAACCCTCAACTTCGGTGCGAAAGTGACCTATCGTACGCTCAAGTCGACCATCGACGACTTCTGCGACGTGCGTCCGTTCGAAGCCTATGCAGCGCGTAACAACATCGCAATCACCAATCCGCTGTGGGGCAACACCTGCCAGACCTTCAACCCGGGCGAAGAGAACACCTTCTACGTCGACTATGCCGGCGGTGGCCAGCACGACACCCTGGTCAAGCTGACCGCTGCCGAGCAAGGCTTCGGCAAGCCTAAACGTACCTACGCTGCCCTTGACATGTTTGTCGAGCATCCGCTGCGCAACGGCTGGTACGGCAAGGTCAACTACACGCTGGGCCGCAACGAAGGTAACACCGAAGGCCAGGTTCGTTCCGACAACGGCCAGGCTGACGTGGCTGTGACTTCGACCTGGGACTACCCGGAGCTGATGCTGGGCGCCTTCGGCCGCCTGCCAAACGACCGCAAGCACCAGATCAAGGCGTTCGGCTTCTACGAGATCACCCAGGAATGGGGTGTAGGCGCCAACGTGTTGCTCGCTTCGGGCCGTCCACGCAGCTGTATCGGTACCGAGCCTAATCCAGGCGCAACCGGTTCGCCTGGTTACACCAACCAGACCTTCTACTGCGGCGGTGCAACCCGCGCCCAGAACGTGGTGATCCCGCGCGGCAGCTTCGGCGAGCTGCCATGGGACAAGCGCCTCGACCTGAGCGTGGAATACCGTCCACAGCTGGTCAAGGGCCTGTCGCTCAAGATGGACATCTTCAACGTGACCGACACCCAAACCGTGTCGAGCGTGAGCGAAGCGCGTAACGTGCGCGGCAATACACGTATTGCTTCGACCTACGAGTCGCCACTGAGCTACACCGCGCCGCGTTCGGTGAAATTCACCGCAGCCTACGATTACAAGTTCTAATGTGATTGGCTGAAATGCGGCTGGAGTCTCCGGCCGCAGCAAGCAAAAAAAACCCGCAGGTGCGAGCCTGCGGGTTTTTTTGTGCATTGTGGCACCCGCGCACAGGCGCTTGTGCCACTTTTTTGTTGTTTCCGCGCACCAGAGAACGATGTCAAGTTTGACACTAAACAAATTAATATGGTTCCATGGGTAATTCTGCTCGACTTTGAAACATTTAAGGTGTTGAGCAGGGGGATCTGCGATGGATTTGTTGCCTCTGGATCGGCCTGAAGGCGGGCCTTTTGTTGTAATCGATTCGATTACTTCTTTGCACGTCATTCACAAGATGGTGATGTAAATCTAATAATTACATTCAAGGAAATTACTAATGATCATAGAAACAGTATTGTCTCGTTCGATCCGCCTGATGTTCGTGGGCGGAATGGCGTTCGGCATGCACGTGGCAAATGCGCAGCAAGCGGCCGAACAACCTCTCGAAAAAGTCGTCGTTACCGGATCGCGTATCCGTGTGTCCACGGTGACCGAAGGCTCCAGCCCGATCACTGTAATTGGCGCAGCGGACATCAAGAGCGACGGCGTGAAAAACACCGAGAGCCTGCTGAACAACCTGCCTCAGGTGTTCGCGGACCAGGGCGGCAGCGTTTCCAACGGCGCCTCCGGTACAGCGACGGTGAACCTGCGCAATCTCGGTTCCGACCGCACGCTGGTACTGGTCAACGGGCGCCGCCTGCCACAGGGCAGCCCGCTCAATTCCGCAGCCGACCTGAACCAGGTCCCCGCCGGCCTGATCAAGCGCGTTGAAGTGCTGACCGGCGGCGCAGGCGCGGTGTACGGTTCGGACGCTGTCGCAGGCGTCGTGAACTTCATCATGAACGACAAGTTCGAAGGCGTTCAGATCGACCTGAACCAAAGCGGCTTTAACCACAGCCAGAATAATGATGCGGTTGCCAATGCCGTCAGGGCGCGCAACTTCCCATTGCCAGACGACAAGAGCTTCGACGGCAAGAGCCACGATGCGAGCATCCTGATCGGCGGTAACTTTGCCGACGGCAAAGGTAATGCGACCCTGTACGCAGCTTATAAGAAAGACGAGGCGCTGCTGCAATCGGAGCGCGATTACTCGTCCTGCGCACTGAATTCTACCGCGGCCGGTTTCGCTTGCGGCGGTTCGGGCACCAGCTTCCCTGGTCTGTTCTTCATTGGCCCTGATGGCGACATCCAGCGTACCGTCGCTGACGCGAACGGCACCACCCGTCCTTACGTTGGCGCCAGCGATGCCTACAACTTCGGCCCGCTGAACTACTACCAGCGTCCGTCCAATCGCTACACCTTTAACGCGACCGCCAACTACCAGGTGAACGACAAGGTCAAGGTGTATTCCTCGCTCGGCTTCCATGACGACCATACGGTAGCGCAAATCGCGCCAAGCGGCTTGTTCGGCCTGGACCTGTCCGGTGTCAATGCGGTGCGCTTTGAAAACCCGCTGTTGTCGTCCGACTGGAAAACCCAGCTGGGCCTGCTCGCTCCGGGCGACACGGCTAACGCGGTCATCCTGCGCCGCAACGTCGAAGGTGGTGGCCGCCAAGCTGACATCAGCAACAACTCCTACCGCGCGCAAATCGGCGCCAAGGGCGACATCGGCCCATGGAGCTACGACGTGTTCGCGCAAGTGGCCAAAGTGTCGTATTCGGAAACCTACCGTAACGAATTCTCCAAGAACCGTGCGCTGCGCGCCATGGACGTCGTTCTCAACAGCTCCGGCGTGCCTGCCTGCCGCTCGGCTGTCGACGGCACCGATCCGGATTGCGTACCATACAACATCTGGAGCCTGGGTAAGGTCACTCCTGAAGCGCTCAAATACCTCCAGACGCCTGGCTTCCGCAACGGCTTCACCAAGCAGGACATCCAGGGCGCCAACGCAGCGGCCAACCTGGGCGACTATGGCATCAAGATGCCAATGGCGAACGACGGTGTCGGCGTGTCGGTTGGTGTCGAGCGCCGCACGGAAGAGCTGACCCTGCAAACCGATACCGCGTTCTCGAGCGGCGACCTGTTCGGCCAAGGCGGTCCCAGCTTCGGCGTGTCGGGCCAGTACACGGTCAAGGAAATCTTCGGCGAGGTACGCGTACCTCTGATCGAGAAGCGTCCATTTGCCGAACTGCTGAGCATGAACGCCAGCTATCGTTACTCGGACTACAGTACCGGCAAGACGACAGACTCCTATGGCGTCGGTGTCGAGTGGGCGCCAGTGACCATGGCAAAACTGCGCGGCAGCTACCAGCGTGCAGCTCGTGCGGCAAACATCACTGAACTGTTCACGCCGTCCGGACTTGGCCTGTACGACAACGATAACGATCCATGCGCAGGCGCCAGCCCGACTGCCAGTCAGGCCGCGTGCGCCAATACCGGTGTGACGGCCGCGCAATACGGCAAGATCAACGACAGCCCGGCGAAGCAGTACAATGCTGTCTTCGGCGGCAACAAGGACCTGAACCCTGAGAAAGCGGACAGCTACACGCTGGGCCTGGTCCTGACCCCGATGAAAAACCTGAGCCTGACGTTCGACGCCTTCAGTATCGAGGTGAAAGATGTCATTGCCAACGTGTCTGCAACGACCACCTTGGCCAATTGCCTGGCAACCGGCGACCGTTCGTTCTGCGACCTGATCCATCGTGACGACCTTGGCACCCTGTGGCTCAAGCCCTCCGCGTTTATCGAAGCGAACAACATGAACCTGGCAGTGCGCAAGACGACCGGTCTGGACGTGGGCGCGAACTACAGCCAGAAGTTGGCCGGCCTTGGCACCCTGGGCTTCACCTTCCTGGGCACCTACCTGAAGAGCTACAAGACGACCGACCTGCCAGGCGATACTGCGTACGAGTGCAAGGGCCTGTATGGTCCGACCTGCGGTACCCCCCTGCCTGAATGGCGTCACAAGGCGCGCGTGAACTGGACCTCGCCTTGGAACGTCGATGTTGCGCTCACGTGGCGCCACATGGATTCGGTCGACCTGGACCGTACCAGCACCGATAAGCACTTGACGGGCAAAGTGCAACCGGTGGACCGTACCCTCGGCGCACAGGATTACATCGACCTGAGCGCTTCGTGGAACATCACCAAGCAGTTGTCCCTGAGCGGTGGTATCAACAACCTGTTTGACCGCGATCCTCCGGTCAGCGCTCAAGTCGGTTCCGGCTTCGGTAACGGCAATACCTATCCACAGGTATATGACGCCCTGGGCCGCAAGATCTTTGTTGGCCTGACCGCCAAGTTCTGATCTGACCCACTGTAGTCGGTAGAAAAAAACGGCGAGCTCAGGCTCGCCGTTTTTTTTGGGGGATGCGCCCGGCACGGGCGCATCCCGGGTGCCGGAATCCGCAGCGCCGGTGGACGGCAGAAAGCAAAAGACCGGGACGAGTCCCGGTCTTTTGCTTTTTGTCAAGGCGCGCCGCTACAGCGCGAATTCGCCGGGGTTATCGCGGAACCGGCCGATTCCCTCGGCGAGGGCGGTGATCATGGCGCGCTCTGGCGGGCTCAGGTGCGGATGCCAGATGTCGAAAATGAGCACGACGCGCAACTGATCGCTGTCGTTCCACGCTTCGTGCTCGATGGTGTCGTCGAACACGAAGGCCTGTCCGGGGACCCAGCCGCGCTGCTCGTTGCCGACGCGGAAACCGCAGTGTTCGGGCACGATCAGCGGCAGGTGGGTGACCAGCCGTACATTGCTCACCCCGACGTGCGGCGGAATGCGGGTTTTCGGCGCGAGCAGCGAGAACATCGCGCACGGTGTGCGTCCCGGCTGGTTCGGCTGCGGCGCGCCGGCCAGCAGGCGCATCGTCTCGGGGCATTGCTGCGCATTGCCGGACACCGGCTTGCCTTCGGCGATCAGGTGGAAGGCGCTCCAGCGCGGCGAATTGTTAAGCTCGGCGAACTGCTGGTGCGGCATGTCGGGCGCATACGTCAGGTAGGGCGTGAAGCCGGCGTCGCCTTCGAGCACCTTGAGGAATTCGGCGCGGATCGCGGCCGTGTCCGCTTCGATCGCATCGAGCCAGGGAAACTGCGCGCGCGGGAAGCTGGGGGTTGGCACCAGTCCCGGATAATGGTAAAGCATCGATTGCGAATCGTAGCGGCGCTTGCGCCCCACCATGATGTCGACCGATTCGCGAAAGCGCTGCAGGTCTTCGCCGGCCAGGTCGCGGTAGCGGGTGTCGAGAAAGCGGTCGAGAAAACTGCCGAAGTCGCCATCGTACTGGTCGCGGTACTGGCGTGCATGGAGCACGGCGTCGCGCAGACCCGGCTCAAGCGCCTCGAGCGGGGGCGCGACGTTCGCTGCCGCGCCGTACACCGAAGCGGCCTTGTGGCGCTTCCCCTGGCGTTCGAGCAGGTTGGCGCGCAGGATCAGCGCGATCAGATCCGACGGGTCGGTGCGCAGGGCGCTGTCGATGGCGGCCTGCTCGCCAGCCTCGTCCCTCAGGCCCTGCCGGGTCAGCGCCAGGTTGATCCATCCTTGGGTGTTGCCGGGGTGGGCTGCGACCAGCCTTTGAAACGCGGCCAGCGCCCGCTCCAGGTCGCCGTGGCGGAAGGCGCGCTTGCCCAGAGAGATCAGGGCCATGCCGTCGTTGGCGTCGAGTTCCAGGACGGTTGCCCACAACTGACCTGCGCGCTCGTCGTTGCCGGCTTGCCGGGCTTGCATGGCCGCCGCGTGCAGCGCGGCCACTTCCGCGCGTAGGGCTTGTGTTTTTTGCATGAGTACCCCGTTCAGAATACATTGCGTATCTACAATTCTCGCATGTTTACGGCACCCGCCACAAAATACTTGCGGCGCGCTCTGGCGCACGATGCCGGCCCTACATCGCGCCCCACAGGCTGTTGAGCGCCGCCACCGCCGCGATCCCCGCCGTCTCGGTACGCAGGATGCGCGGACCCATCGACAGGGCCAGTGCGCCGTGCGCGAGCGCCGCGTCTTCCTCCTGCAAGCTGTAGCCGCCTTCCGGGCCGATCAGCAGGCTGAGCGCCTGCGGCGGCTGATGGCGCGCCCATGCGGCCAGCGATTGCCCGGCGCGCGGCGTGAGCAGGATCCGGCGGTGCATGTCCTGCTGGCCGATCCACTGGCTGAAGTCGTCGATTGCTCCCAGCCTTGCCAGCCGGTTGCGCCCGCACTGTTCGGAGGCGGCCTCGATCACGCCCTGCCAGTGCGCCAGCTTCCTCTCGGCCCGTTCGCCGGCCAGGCGCACCACGCAGCGCTGCGCGGCCAGCGGCTGGATCGCCGCCACCCCCAGCTCGACCGCCTTCTCGATGATCCAGTCCATCTTGGACGCTTCGGGCAGGGCCTGGGCCAGCGTGATCTCGTAGGGCAGCTCGACGTCGCGCGCGACGAAGGCGACGATGGTGGCGCTGGCGCGCCGTTTCCCGAGCTCGGCCAGCTGCGCCAGGTATTGGCCGCCGTCGCCGTTGAACAGGGACAGTTCGGCCCCGGCCTGCAGGCGCAGCACATGGACATGGTGGGCCAGCGCCTCGGGCAGGGCGATGGTTGCGCCCACGGCGAGCGGCTGGGAACAGAAGAAACGCGGCATTGCTGGTCCTTGAGACGGCCCTGCAACGGCAGGGCAAGACGGGCATTTTAATTCGGCATGCCCTTGGTCTGGTAAAATAGTTGGTTCAGCTTCCTTGCACTCCTGTGGAACGCTATCGCATCCCCCAATCCTGAGACTTCACTGATTCGACCCATGACACCTACGCTACCGACTACCCAGATGGCCAACGCGATCCGCGCACTGGCAATGGACGCTGTTCAACAGGCCAATTCCGGCCATCCAGGCATGCCGATGGGCATGGCCGATATCGCTGTGGCGCTGTGGGCCGGCCACTACCGGCACAATCCGTCCAATCCGAAGTGGGTCAACCGCGACCGTTTCCTGCTCTCGAACGGGCATGGCTCGATGCTGCACTACGCGCTGCTGCACCTGAGCGGCTATGACCTCAGCATCGCCGACCTCAAGCAGTTCCGCCAGCTGCACTCGAAGACCCCGGGCCATCCTGAAGTCGATGTCACGCCCGGGGTGGAAACGACCACCGGCCCGCTCGGCCAGGGGATCGGCAACGCGGTCGGCATGGCGCTCTCGGAATACCTGCTCGCGTCCGAATTCAACCAGCCCGGCTTCGACATCATCGATCACTACACCTATGCCTTCGTGGGCGACGGCTGCCTGATGGAAGGCATCTCGCACGAAGTGTGCGCGCTGGCCGGCACCCTCGGCCTGTCCAAGCTGATCGCGCTGTACGACGACAACGGCATCTCGATCGACGGCAAGGTCGAAGGCTGGTTCACCGACGACACCCCGAAGCGTTTCGAAGCCTACGGCTGGAACGTGATTCGCGCGGTCGACGGGCATGACGTGGCGGCGGTGGACGCGGCCATCGCACAGGCCAAGACGGCCGGCAAGCCGACCCTGATCTGCTGCAAGACCATCATCGGCAAGGGCTCGCCCAACCTGCAAGGCGGCGACAAGGTGCATGGCGCGGCGCTCGGCGAGAAGGAAGTGGCGGCGGTGCGCGAGCACCTGCTGTGGACCGCGGTGCCGTTCGAGATTCCGGCCGAGGTGTACAGCGCCTGGGACGCGAAACAGCAGGGCGCAGCGCTCGAAGCGGACTGGAACGCGAAATTCGCGGCCTACCGCGCCCGGTTCCCGCAGCTGGCGGGCGAACTCGAGCGCCGCATGAAGGGCGAGCTGCCGGCCGCGTTCGGCGCGGCGCTGGAAGCGGCCATCGCCGGCTGCATCGAGAAGAAGGAAAACATCGCCACCCGCAAGGCGAGCCAGAATGCGATCCAGGCACTGGCGCCGGTGCTGCCGGAATTCTTGGGCGGCTCGGCCGACCTGACCAGCTCGAACCTGACCAACTGGAAGGAATCGGTTGCTCTGCGTTCGGGCAAGCCGGGCAACCACATCAACTACGGCGTGCGCGAATTCGGCATGAGCGCGATCATGAACGGGATTGCCCTGCACGGCGGCTTCATTCCGTTCGGCGCCACCTTCCTGACGTTCTCGGACTACAGCCGCAACGCGCTGCGCATGGCGGCCCTGATGAAGCTGCGTTCGATTTTCGTGTTCACCCACGATTCGATCGGGCTGGGCGAAGACGGTCCGACCCACCAGTCGGTCGAACACATTTCCTCGCTGCGCCTGATCCCGAACCTGGACAACTGGCGTCCGTGCGACACGGTCGAATCGAGCGTCGCGTGGGGCGCCGCGGTGCAGCGCAAGAACGGACCGTCGACCCTGATCTTCTCGCGCCAGAACCTGCCTTTCCAGGAGCGTAGCGCAGCCCAGGTGGCCGACATTGCGCGCGGCGGCTATGTGTTGCAGGACGCGCCGGCTGCGCGCGCGATCCTGATTGCGACCGGTTCCGAAGTCGAGCTGGCGGTGGCCGCCGCAGCCGCGCTGGCGCTGGACGGCATTGCGGTGCGCGTGGTCTCGATGCCGTCGACCGACGTGTTCGAGCGCCAGGATGCGGCCTACAAGGCCAGCGTGTTGACGCGCGGCATGCCGCGGGTTGCCATCGAGGCAGGCGTGAGCGATTTTTGGTATAAGTATGTTGGACTGGAAGGTGCCGTGGTCGGCATCGACAGCTTTGGCGAATCGGCTCCCGCGCCCGTGCTGTTCAAGCACTTCGGCTTCACGGTCGAGAACGTGGTTGCCAAGGTCAGGTCGGTACTGAGCGCCTGAGGCAAGCTGAGATACCGGTGAGAGGCTGTTCTGGACAAACAATTTTTTTAATCAGGAGCTAAGCATGACAATCAAAGTTGCAATCAACGGTTACGGCCGCATCGGCCGCAATATCCTGCGCGCCTTCTACGAAGGCGGCAAGAAGCAAGACATCCAGATCGTGGCGATCAACGACCTGGGCGATGCCAAGTCGAATGCGCACCTGACCCGTTACGACACCGCGCACGGCAAGTTCCCCGGCACCGTGACGGTCGAAGGCGACAACATGATTGTCAACGGCGATCCGATCCGTGTGTTTGCGCAGCGTAATCCGGCCGAGATCCCATGGGGCGAGCTGGGCGTGGACGTGGTGCTCGAGTGCACCGGCTTTTTCACCACCAAGGAAAAGGCATCGGCCCACCTCAAGGGCGGCGCCAAGAAAGTCATCATCTCGGCCCCTGGCGGCAAGGATGTGGACGCGACCGTCGTGTACGGCGTGAACCATTCCGTGCTCAAGGCCAGCGACACGGTGATCTCGAACGCATCGTGCACCACCAATTGCCTCGCTCCCCTGGTCAAGCCGCTCAACGACGCGATTGGCGTGGAAACCGGCCTGATGACGACCGTGCATGCCTACACCAACGACCAGGTGCTGTCGGACGTGATGCACGAAGACCTGCGGCGCGCCCGTTCGGCCACCATGAGCATGATCCCGACCAAGACCGGCGCCGCCATCGCGGTCGGCCTGGTGCTGCCTGAGCTGAACGGCAAGCTGGACGGCTTTGCGATCCGCGTGCCGACCATCAACGTATCGCTGGTCGACCTGACCTTCATCGCCAAGCGCGACACCAGCGTCGATGAAGTCAATGCCCTGATGAAGGCCGCGTCCGAGGGGGCACTGAAGGGGATCCTGACATACCAGACCGAGCCGCTCGTGTCGATCGACTTCAATCACAACCCGGCCTCGTCCAACTTCGACTCGACCCTGACCAAGGTCTCCGGCCGCCTGGTCAAGGTATCTTCCTGGTACGACAACGAGTGGGGTTTCTCGAACCGCATGCTCGACACCACGGTCGCCCTGATGGCCGCCAAGTAAGCGCCTTCCGCACACCGAAAAACGCCCCGCTGGGGCGTTTTTTTTGGGCTCGCGGAAATGCTCCGGAACGGAACGCCGTTCCGACGCGTGGCGCGCTTACCACGTTCCAAGCCCATTTCTTTTGATTTTGTTCAACGAAAATTACATTTCGTGACAGGTGTGAACAAAAAAGTTTGATATAGGTCAAGCTTATGACAGACTCGTCATGCATGAAGATTTTAAATTTTCCTGACTAAAACAAAATCCAAACCAGGGTGGAGCGATATCTTGAAAAAACAACTTATAGTGAAGCAAAGCGTGGTCGCGGTGGCCCTTGCGCTGGCCTCGACCCAGGCCGTGCTGGCGCAACAGGCAGCGGGCGAGCAAAAGCTGCAGAAGGTGACCATCACCGGTTCGAACCTCAAGCGCGCCGACAAGGAGGGCACGGCGCCGATCCAGACCATCACGGCCAAGGACATCATCGAGAGCGGCGCCTCCACGGTCGCCGAGCTGATGAAACAGGTTCCCGCGATGGGCAGCGACACCAACCGCGACTTCGAAGGCGGCAGCGGCTTCGCGCGCGGGGTGGCGACGGCCTCCCTGCGCGGCCTGAGCTCGACCTCGACCCTGATCTTGCTGAACGGCCGGCGCATGACGCCGTCCGCCTACGCCGACCCGAACGACGGCAACTCGGTACTGTATGACCTGAACAGCATTCCGCTGTCGGCCATCGACCGCATCGAGATCCTGAAAGACGGTGCCTCGGCGGTGTACGGTTCGGATGCGATCGGCGGCGTGATCAACTTCATTACCAAGACCAATTACCAGGGCATCGAACTGGCGGCCCGCGTCGGCGCCAACGACGACAACCGCTTCGGCCGCAAAGGGGTCAACGCGATCACCGGCTTTGGCGACCTGGACAAGGATGGCTACAACGTCTTCGTCACCGCCGACGTGTCGCAGCGCGACCGGGTAGAACGGCGCGACGTCAACGACATCGAATACCAGCGCTACGTCGACCTGAACGGGCGCTTCCGCTCGAACTATTCGAGCTCGATCTCGCGCCACCCGGCCTTCTACCGCGAGAGCTCGCCGGGCAGCAAGAACTTCGGCGTGACCGTGGCGACCGCGCCAAGCCGCGTCATTTTCAAGACCGACTGCGATCCGTCCGAACTGATCACGGGCGGCGCCAAGGACGGCATCTTGCCGACCAGCTTCCTGACCGGGCGCACCTTCTGTAACTACGACGCCGACCGCTTCCTCGAAGGCACGGGCGACGGCAAGGATGCCAGCATCATGAGCGCAGGCACGCTCAAGCTGGGCACGAATGCCGTCGGCTTTGCCGAGGCTGCCTTCACCCGTTCCGAGCGCACCTATACGGCCGCGCCGATCACGCTGGGCCAGACCAGCGTGACCAACTTCACCAGCACCGGCGTGGGCGTGCCGTTCCAGGCCATTTTGGAAATCGGCCATCCGGACAACCCGTTCCCGACCGCACGCGCATCGGTCGGCTACCGCTTCGAAAACCTGCGCGCCGGCGCCAAGGTGGTCAACGACAGCACCCGCCTGCTGACTGGTGTGCGGGGCAGCAATTTCAACTGGGACTGGGAAACCGCGGTCCTGTGGAATCGTGCCGAGAAGGAAGAAACCTCCTACGGCCGCCTGTACCTGCCGACCCTGCGCAAACTCAATACCGGCACCACGCTGGCGGCACTGGCCGCCGATCCGACCATCGGGCACGATGTAGTCGGCAGCGGCTACGCCGACATCTTGCAATGGGATGCCAAGGCGAGCACCGAATTCGGCAAACTGGGCGGCGGTGCAGTGGGGCTGGCGGCCGGCGTCGAAGTGCGCCAGGAGCGCATCAAGCTCAATCCGGACCCAGTGGTCGCCGCTGGCGACATTTACGGACTGGCCAACACCATCATCGACGGCCAGCGCAACGTCAAGTCTGCCTTCCTGGAACTGCGCACGCCGTTCCTGAAGAACTTCGAGATGGATTTTGCGGGCCGTTTCGACAAGTATCCCGGCATTAAGACGAACTTCGTGCCGAAAGTCGGCGCCAAGTGGACTATTTCCGACAGTTTCGCGCTGCGCGGCACCTACGCCGAAGGCTTCCGCGCCCCGGCGCTGGTTCAGGTGACGCCGGGCGGCGCCCAGTTCTTCCTGAACAACCTGTTCGATCCGAAGCGTTGCGAAACCGATGAGGCGACCCCGAAACCGGGCGCGACACTGACCGACTGCCGCAAGTCCGCTTCCGGCTCGGGCGGCGCGAATCCGGACCTGAAGCCGGAAAACGCGAAGAGCTATTCGCTCGGCTTCATTTTCTCGCCGACCAACAAGTTCGACGTGGTCGTTGATCTCTACCAGATCCGCAAGGAAGGCGAAGTCGCACTCGGTTCGGCCACCGAAGCGCTCAAGAACGAAGATGCGTTTCCGCAGAATGTGAGCCGCGATCCGAACCCGGCCAACTGGGTCACCGATGCCAACGGCAAGCCGGTTCCCGGCACCGGTCCGCTGTTGTCGGTCAAGCTGCCTTGGACCAACCAGGGTTCCACCACGGTGCGCGGAATGGACCTGGAATTCAAACTGCGCAACAACCTGGGTGCCTGGGGTTCGCTCAGCAGCGCGCTGCGTTCGACCTACATCAAGGATTACCTGATCGCCGAACAGGTCGGCAATGTCCAGAACGACGTGGTCGGGGCGCGCGCCGGCATCTACGACTGGCAGCTCAATAGCGGAATCGACAATCCGCGCTGGAAGACTGGCCTGTCGACCTCGTGGACCTATGGGGTGCACGCCGTGAACGCCTCGCTCAATTATGTCGGGCCGATCTCGCTGTTGCGCGTCAAGGATGCCGAGGTGACCTATCCGCAGCCGTTCTGCTACTACGGGACGAAAAAGACGACCGATGCTGCGCCTAACCGCAACACCACCATCCCTTCGTACGAAGCGGCTTTCCCCGAATGCTCGGTCAACAGCTGGACCACCGTCGGCTTCGGTTACAGCTACACCGGGATCGAGCACCTGACCTTGCGCTTGAACGTGCAGAACCTGTTCGACAAGGCCGCTCCGTATGATCCGGGCGCCAGCCTGACCGGCTACAACGGCGGCCTGCATAACAACTATGGCCGTTACTTCACCCTGAGCGCACGCTACGTGTTCAAGTAATCGCTTTCTCCCCGCAGCAAAAAAATCCGGCGCTCGCGCCGGATTTTTTTTGCATGCCATCCACGCGCGCCTGCCGGTTTTCGGCCAAAGGGCCGGTTTTGTCAATACATGAACAGACCGGTTCGATTATGCTCGGAAGGCGTGTAGACAGGAACAAGTATTGATGCCGCGCAAGTGCACGCGGGGCCGGGCGCTTTAACTTGACCTTACTCATTTGAAATTTCTTTCCATCCTGCTAACTTGTCGATCTGGTGGCTTGATTGTGTTTTTGGCAGTAATGAATAAAAACTCAGAGATATTTTTGCGGGCGGAGAACCGGACCATAACCTGATGAGCCGTTTTGTTGGTGCTGCTGATAAACGGCGCTTGTTTTCTCGTTACTGAAATTATTTTCCATGGCAATCGCCTTTCCCTTGTTCCGAATTGCCCAGCTTGCCGGTTTCGCCTGCGGGGTCCTGCTCACGGCATGCGCTCCCTTGCCTGCGACGACTGCCAAGAAGTTCAAGGGACCCCTGGTCTGGCCCCAGGCGCCCGACCAGCCGCGCTTCGCTTTCCAGACCGTGCTGCGCGCGCCGGTCGATATTGCCGTTCCTGTCTCGGAGAAGGGGAAGTTGTTGCAGGAACTGACAGGTGCCCAGTCTGCGTCGACCCAGCCGGTGTTCAACAAGCCTGGCGCGATCGTGGCGCGCAAGGGCCGCATTTATGTGGCCGACACCAAGAGCGCGTCGATTGTCGTGTTCGACGTGCCGAGGCGGAAGATATTTCGTTTCGGACAGCGCGAACCGAACCTGCTGCTCAAACCGGTCGGGCTGGCGTTGGACGACCAGAGGAACGTCTATGTGGCCGATGTGCAGCGTCGCGAGGTGCTCGTGTTCGACAGCCTGGGCCTGTTCAAGCGCGTGATCGGCGGCCCTGACGACCTGGACCGGCCGACCGGGGTTGCAGTCAGCCGTGATGGCGAGCGCATTTACGCCATCGACCGTTCAAGCAACGAGAGCGACGAGCACAAGGTCGTCGTGTATGACAAGGATGGGGTGAAAATCAAGGTGCTCGGCACCCGCGGCAACGGCCCCGGCCAGTTCAACGTGCCGCTGCAGGGCGCGGTCGCTCCCGACGGCACCCTGTATGTCCTCGATTCGGGCAATTTCCGGATACAGGCGTTCGACCGCGACGGTGTTTTCCTGCGCTCGTTCGGCGGGCCCGGCATCAACACCGGCAACTTCGCGCGTCCGCGCGGCATCGCGGTCGACGACGAGGGCAATCTGTACGTGTGCGACGCCAGCTTCAACAACTTCCAGATCTTCCGCCCGGACGGAGAATTATTGCTGGCAGTCGGAGAAGCGGCCAGCGAGAGCAATCCGGGGCGCTATGGCCTGTTGAACGGTATTGCCGTCGATGAAACCGGGAGGGTCTATGTATCCGATCAATTATTTAACAAGGTGGAAGTTTTCCGCCGCTTGAGCGAGCAAGAAGGGCAAGACATGCTCAAGGCTGCCCGCTGATAAAGCGTCTTTGCTGGCGTGTCCTTTTCGTTTCAGTCTGTTTATCGCCGGCTCATCGGGATAATCATTCAACAAGGAAAAAAAATGTCTCTCAAAAAAATCGTTGTCGGGTTCGCCATACTGCTAAGCGGGATGGCGGCGGTGTATGGCGGAACAACCCGGCCGTCCAAATTCACCAACCAGGGTGGCATCGCCAATACCCGTCATAACCTGACGCAGGCGCCGCCGGCCGGGGGGATCAATTCGTCCATGATGGCCTTTTCGCGCAACGACTACGGCGAAATCTGCGTCTACTGCCATACACCGCACGGGGCCGATGCGACCACCAAGGTTCCGCTATGGAACCGGACCACCGTGGCACGCACTTACAAGACCTATAACGAACTCAATACCTCGTCGCTGACGCAAGCGGTGTCCCAGCCGGGCGCCAACTCGCTGTCCTGCCTGTCGTGCCACGACGGCCAGACCGCGGTCGATTCGATCATCAACATGCCCGGCAGCGGGCGTTACGACGCCAGCCAGGCAAGCAGCGTCAACCTCGATTTCCTGACCACCTGGACCGGCGATCCGGCAGTCGAGCACATGGGCTTGCGGCGCGGCGGCGAGTCCGACCTGGGCTGCATGTCGTGCCACAGCACCGGTCCCGGAAACATGCCGGCGGCGGTCGATTTCGCCCCGGCCCTGATGGGCACCGACCTGACCAACGACCATCCGGTCGGCATCACGTTTCCGACGGCAGTTGGCCCCGGCACCGAGTGGAGGACGCCGGCGACGATCAGCAAGGGAGTGCTGGGCGACACCAAGTTCTTCGACGATGACGGCGACGGCAGCATGGACAAGGGCGAGATCCGCATGTACACCACCGACGCCCTGCAAAAGGTCGAATGCGCTTCCTGCCACGATCCGCATGGCGTGCCCTCGGGCGGGCCGGGTTCGGCCTTCTTCCCGACATTCCTGCGCAAGTCGAACACCAACAGCGGCGTCTGCCTGACCTGCCACAACAAGTAAGGCCAGGTAAGGCCCCGGGCCTCAGGCGGCCTGGCCAGGCGCTTGCGCCTGCTGCGCGCCGGTGTCGAAGATCGCGTTCCACAGCCGCACCACGTTGGTGCTGTGCGCGGCCACCAGCGCCGGGTCGGCGCGCGCCGCATCCTGGCCCTGCAGGCGCGCCTGGTGCTGCAGGCGGCGCATGGCGCGATAGGCGTCGCCGACCGCGCCGGCCAGCACCGGGTCGATCAGGCCGAGCTCGCCGCATAGCTTGAGCAGCGCGATGTTGCCGCTGTTGGCGGTCAGTTGCGGATACTGCGCGGCGTGGCGCAGCACCAGGTACTGCACCATGAATTCGATGTCGATCATGCCGCCCGCATCGTGCTTGAGGTCGAACAGGCCGCCGCGGTCCGGATGCGCATCGCGCATTTTCTTGCGCATCTTGAGCACCTCGTCGCGCAGCTGCGCGGCCTGGGCGCTGCGGTCCTTGCGCAGCACCTTTTCGCGGATCTGCTCGAAGCGCGCGCCGATCGCCGCGTCGCCCGCGCAAAAGCGCGCGCGCGTGAGCGCCTGGTGCTCCCAGACCCAGGCCGAGTTGTCCTGATAGCGCTCGAACGCAGACAGCGAGGACACCAGCATCCCGCTGGCGCCGTCCGGGCGCAGCGCGGTGTCGATGTCGAACAGGATCCCGGCCGAGGTATGGGCGGTCATCCAGGTGATGAAGCGCTGCGCCAGCTTGGCGTAGTTGGCCGGCGCTTCCTGGTCCTCGTCGTCGAACAGGAAAATGACGTCCAGGTCCGATACATAGCCCAGTTCCTTGCCGCCCAGCTTGCCGTACGCGATGACCGCGAAACGCGGCACCTCGCGGTGGCGCGTGGCGATCGCGCCCCATGCGGCCGTGATGGTGGCGGCCACGATGGTGTCGGCCAGCGCCGACAGGTAGTCGGCCAGGCGCTCGACCGTCAGCAGTCCGGTCAGGTCCTGCGCCAGCATGCGAAACAGCTGCGCGTGGTGGGCTTCGCGCAGGATGTCCATCTGGCGCTCGGTGTCGCCCGATGCCGCCGCCAGCTGCTGCTGCAGCTCGCGCGCGAGCGCGGCGTTGTCGGGCGCGCCGTGGTAGACCCGGTCGTCGAGCAGCTCGTCGAGCAGGATCGGGTGCTGGGTCAGGAAGGTGGCGGCCCAGCCGCTGGCCTGGATCATGCGGATCACGCGTTCGAGCGTGTGCGGATATTCGGTCAGCAGCGACAGATAGGCCGAGCGGCGCGCGATCGCCTCGAAAAAATCGAGCAGGCGCCCGAGCGTGGCAAGATGCCCGCCCGGTCCGGCCCGGTCCGCGCTCTTGGCGATGAGCGGCAGCGCCGCGCCCACCAGCGCCAGCAGCCGGTTGCGGCTGGCCTCGGGCATCGACTGCAGGCGCGGCGACTGCCAGCTCGCCAGCAGGCGGCGCGCGGCGCCGGCCGGGTCGTCAAAGCCAAGCGCAGCCAGCCGCGCCTCGACCGCCTCGCGCTGCTCCGGGTCGACGCACTCGGCATTGGCCTGGACCTCGGCCGGGTCGCCGCCGTTGCTCTTGTCGCTGAACATGGCGTCGAACTGGGCGGCCACGAAGCTGCGCTGCTCGTCGAGCTGCGCCAGCAGGGTGGGCACGTCGGGCAGCTGCATCATGCGCGCGACCGCCAGCCGGTCCGCTTCCTGGGCCGGCAGGGTGTGGGTCTGGGCGTCGTCCAGGTACTGCAGGCGGTGTTCCAGGTTGCGCAGGAAGGTGTAGGACGCCAGCAGTTGGGCCACCGTGTCGGGCGGCAGCAGCTCTTTGTCGGCCAGCACGCGCAAGGTGGCGCGGGTGGAGCGCTCGCGCAGGGCGGCGTCGCGTCCGCCGCGGATCAGCTGGAACACCTGGGCCAGGAATTCGATCTCGCGGATCCCGCCGCGCCCGAGCTTGACGTTGTTGCTGCGTTCCGGATGCAGGTGCTCCTGGCGCTTGACCTCGGCGCGGATCTGCGCGTGCATGTTGCGGATCGCGTCGATCACGCCGAAGTCGAGGTAGCGCCGGAACACGAACGGACGCACGACGGCGTCGAGCGCGGCGATGTCGGCCGCGGTCCCGGTCACCGCGCGCGCCTTGACCCAGGCGTAGCGCTCCCATTCGCGGCCCTGCACGATCAGGTATTCCTCGACCATGTTCAGGCTCGCCACCAGCGGCCCGGAGGCGCCGTTCGGGCGCAGCGCCATGTCGACCCGGAACGTGAAGCCGTCCTCGATGATCTCGGACAGGGCCGCAATCAGCTTTTTCCCGAGGCGGCCGAAGAATTCGTGGTTCGACAGCTGGCGCTGGCCGGCCTCGAGCGGCACCGTTTCGCCGTCCTCCGCATACACGAAAATGAGGTCGATGTCGGACGAGACATTGAGCTCGCCGCCGCCCTGCTTGCCCATGGCCAGCACCAGCATCTGCTGCGCCAGGCCCGACTCGGCCCCGAACGGGGTGCCGTGCGCGGCCACCATCTCGGTCATCAGGGTCTGCAGGTGGGTGCGGATGGCGAAGTCGGCGAATCGCGTCATCGCCGTCACCACTTCGTCCAGGTCGGCCTGGCCTTCCAGGTCGCGCCTTATCAGGCCGGCAACGAGCAGGTTGCGCAGGCGCCGCATCGCGCGCGGCTGGGGCAGGCCGGGGGCGGCCTGGCGCGCCAGCGCCGCTGCCAGGTCGAGCTCGGCAAGCGAGGCGCCTGCCAGCTCGGCAACTTCGGCCGCGCGCGCCGGGTCGGCGCCGATCCAGCGCTGGTAGAAACGCGACTGCAATGTCAGGGATGCTCGGTTCATGCGAATGTCAGGAAGAGTTGAGTGCGGCGGTCAGGAATGCCCATCTATGCGGTAGAATTGGGCCGCGAACCTGGCTGCCCAGGGTAGTACGATGGTAAGGTAGACAGCAGCATTGACGCAAGCGCTCTCTTATTGATGATTTTTTAACGGCGAGCCCACTTATTAGCTTACTGATGCACACCCCGCACGAGCAGACCGCAACGGCGCACAGCCCCCTGGCCGCACGCTGGCGCCGGGCGCGGGCCGCCTATCGCTTTGCCAACCGGGCCTCGCATCACGTGCTCGGCTTCACGCTCAGGCTCGCGCTGCTGGGCTACTTCGTGTTCGCGATCCTGTTCCTGATGCTGCGCTACGCGATCCTGCCGAACATCGACTATTACAAGGGCGACATCGAGCGCATGGCCAGCCGTGCGCTGGGCAACCAGGTCTCGATCGCGCGCATCTACGCCTCCTGGCACGGCTTGCACCCGAGCCTGTTCCTGGGCGACGTGATCCTGCGCGACAAGCAGGGGCGCCAGGTGCTCTCGCTGCCGAGCGTGGGGGCCAGCGTGTCGTGGTGGACCCTGCTGGCAGGCCAGCCGCGCTTCGCCTCGCTCGAAATCATCCGTCCCGAGCTCGATATCCGGCGCGATGCGGCCGGCCAGGTGTATGTGGCCGGCATCGCGCTCGGCGCCGGCGCGGACGACGGCGAGGGCGCCGACTGGGCCTTCAAGCAGCACGAAATCGTGATTCGCGAAGGGCGCCTGCACTGGACCGACCAGTTGCGCGGCGCGCCCGAGCTGGCGCTCGAGAATGTCAACATGGTGCTGCTGAACAATTGGAACCACCATCGCTTCGCGCTCAAGGCGACCCCGCCGCCCGGCCTGGCGCAGCCGATCGACATCCGCGCCGACTTCACCCATCCGCGCTTTGCCGCGCGCATCTCCGACATGGCCGCGTGGAAGGGCGAACTGTACGCCGACCTGCAGGGCACCGACCTGGCGGCCTGGAAGCCGTATCTCGACTATCCGTTCCAGTTGACGCAGGGCAAGGGCTCGGTGCGCGCCTGGCTCACGCTCGACCATGCCAAGCTGGCCGGCTTCACCGCCGACGTGGCGCTGGCCGGGGTCGACGCCCAGCTCGACCCGGGCCTGCCGCGCCTCGACCTGGCGCGCGTGAGCGGACGCATGTCGGCGCGCGAGGAATTCCTGGCCGGCAGCGCGGCCGGCAAGCCGGCCTTCGGCGCGGACGGCCACAGCATGACGCTGAGCGATTTTTCGGTCGAGACGCGCGACGGGTTGGTGCTGGCCCCGACCACGCTGTCGGAAACGTTCACGCCGGCGCGCGGCGGCAAGCCGGAAAAAGTGGAGCTGCGCGCGCGCCAGCTGGACCTGGAAGCGCTGGCCGCACTGGCCGCGCAGCTGCCCCTGAGCGCGCCCCAGCGCCAGATGCTGGCCGACTTCGGGCCGCGCGGGCGCCTGCTCGATTTTTCGGCCCAGTGGCAGGGCCGCTACCCGGCCATTTCGGCCTACCGGGTGCAGGGCAAGGTGGCCGGACTTGGCCTGAAGGCCCAGCCGGCGCGCCTGGCCCGCCCCAGGACGGCGCTGGCGCCGGCGCAGGCCGCGATGCCGGCCATCCCGGGTTTCGAGAACCTGTCCGGCGCGATCGACGCGACCGACGCCGGCGGCAGCGTGAGCCTCGATTCGCAACAGCTGGTGCTGCAGTTGCCGTCCTGGTTCGCCGATCCGGCCATGCCGTTCGACCGGCTTGCGCTGCGCGCGCACTGGTCGTTCGAGCCCAAGGACCAGCTGCTGGTGCGGGTCGAGTCGATGAATTTCGTGCAGGGGCGGCTGAGCGGCACGGTCTCGGGCAAGCACCTGATGCCGCTCAAGGCACAGGGCGGCAAGGCACTCGGCAACGTCGATGTCAACTTGTCCTTGTCCGGGCTGGAACTGAACCGGATCGACAAGTACCTGCCGCTGCAGACCCCACCCGAGCTGCGCGCCTGGCTGAGCGGTGCGCTCGAAGGCGGCGTGGCCGAGGACGTGAGCGTGAAGCTGCGCGGCGAACTGGCCCAGTTCCCGTTTCGCGCCGTCGCAGGCCAGCGCCCCAAGGGGGAATTCCGGGTGGCCGGCCGCATTGTCGACGGCAAGCTCAATTACGCGCCCGCGCACCTGGCCGGCGACGGCAAGTCGCCGCTCTGGCCGCAGGCGGAAAACATCAACGGCACCATTGCCTTCGATGGCGCGCGCATGGAGATTCGCGCCGACAATGCGCGCACCGCCGGCATGGCGCTGCACAAGGTGAAGGCGGTGGTGCCCGACCTGATGGCGCCGGACCGGCTGCTCGATATCGACGGCAGCGCAAGCGGAGCTTTGCAGGGCTTCCTGAACTACGTGGCGGCCAGTCCGGTGCTCGGCTGGATCGGCCATTTCACGGAAGATGCGCGCGCCAGCGGCAACGCCAGGCTCGCGCTCAAGCTGCACCTGCCGCTGGCGCGCCTCGAGCAGTCGAGCGTACTCGGATCGCTGCAGCTGATGAACAACGACGTGCTGCTGCTGCGCGACCTGCCGGCGCTGCAGTCGGCCATCGGCAAGCTCGAATTCAACGAGCGCGGGGTGACCCTGAACGGCATCGGCGCCAGCTTCCTGGGCGGCCCGCTGGCGCTGACCGGCGGCAGCGGGCGCGACGACGCTATCCTCATCAAGATGGGCGGGACGGTGTCCGCCGACGGGCTGCGCCGGGCCTTTCCGGGGCCGGCCATGCAGAACGTGGCCGGCCGCATCAGCGGCAGCACGCGCTTCACGGGTGCGGTGCAGCTCAAGGACCATCAACTGCAGGTCACGCTCGATTCGCAGCTGACCGGCCTCGGCCTGGATTTCCCGGCGCCGCTCAAGAAGGCCGGCGCCGATGCGCTGCCTTTGCACTTCGCCCTGAACGGGACCCTGCCCGGCGAGGGCGGGGTGGGCAAGGACGACATCAAGATCTCGCTGGGCACGGCGGTGGCGGCGCGCTACCAGCGCCAGAAGCAGGGCAGGGGAGCGTGGACGGTGCAGCGCGGCGGCATCGGGGTCAACCTGCCGGCCCCCGAACCGGACAGCGGGATGATGATGAACGTGAGCCTGAAGTCGCTCAACGTCGACCAGTGGAGCGCGATCGGGAGCGCGATCGGCGCGGCCAAGCCGGCACGCGCGCAGGCCGAGCCGGACGGCATCAGCCTTGGCCAATACATCGTGCCGGACATGATGGCCGCGCGCGCCGACGAATTGATCGTCGGCGAGCGCAAGCTCGACAACGTGGTGGTGGGCGCCACCCACCAGAAAAACAGCTGGCAGGCCAGCATCGATTCGCGCCAGGTCTCGGGCCACGTCAGCTGGGAAGAGTCAGGCACCGGCCAGGGCCTGGGCAAGGTCAGCGCGCGCCTGGCCTCGCTCATCATCCCCGAGTCGGCCGAAGCGCAGGTCAAGGACCTGCTCGAGAGCGGCACCAGCACGGCCAGCATTCCTGCGCTCGACATCGTGGCCGAACGCTTCGAGCTGTTCAACAAACAACTCGGACGGCTCGAGCTGGCCGCCAGCAACGAACCGGCGCTGGCCGGGCGCGAGTGGCGCATCAACAAGCTGTCGCTGAGCAACCCGGACGGCGAACTCAAAAGCACGGGCAAGTGGATCACCAAGGAAGGGCGCAGCAGCACCAGCCTCAGTTTCGTGCTCGCCATCGACGACGCCGGCAAGCTGCTCGACCGCTTCGGCTTCCCCGACACGCTGCGCCGCGGCAAGGGCAAGCTGAGCGGCGACATTGCCTGGAACGGCCTGCCGTATTCGCTCGACATCCCGAGCCTGTCGGGCCAGATCGAGCTGGACGTGGAAGCGGGCCAGTTTCTCAAGCAGGACCCGGGCGCGGCCAAGCTGCTCGGCGTGCTCAGTCTTCAGGCCCTGCCGCGCCTGCTCAAGCTCGATTTCCACGACGTGTTTTCGCAAGGCCTGGCGTTCGACGGCATCAGCGCCAACGCCGTCATCACCAAAGGCGTGCTGAAAACGGATAACCTGAAGATGCACGGGGTCGCGGCCACGGTGCTGATGGACGGCACGGCCGACATCGCCAACGAGTCGACCAACCTGCACGTGGTCGTGATTCCCGAATTTAACCTTGGCACCGGCCCGCTGGTGTATGCGCTGGCGGTCAATCCCGTCATCGGGCTGGGCGGCTTTCTCGCACAATTGTTCCTGCGCGCGCCCATGATGAAGGCGCTCACTTACCAGATGAAGGTGAGCGGGCCATGGAAAGCGCCGCTGATCACCAAGCTCGACAACGCCAGGAACGACCCGGCTCCGGCCCAACCCGACTAGGCAGAACACCATGAAGACGACCGTTGCAGCAGTGCAGATGATTTCAACGCCTCATATCGAGGAGAACATGGCCAGCGCCGCGCGCCTGGTGCGCCAGGCCGCCGAAGGCGGCGCGCACCTGGTCGCGCTGCCCGAGTACTGGCCCATCATGGGCATGTCCGACGCCGACAAGGTGGCGCATGCGGAGCAGCCTGGCAGCGGGCCGATCCAGGACTTCATGGCAGAGAGCGCGCGCCGGCACAAGATCTGGCTGATCGGCGGCACCTTGCCGCTCGCTGCGCCCGATGCCGGCAAGGTCATGAATACCACGCTGGTGTACGGCCCGGACGGCGCCTCGGTGGTGCGCTACGACAAGATCCACCTGTTCGGGTTCACCAAGGGCGACGAATCCTACGACGAGGCGCGCACCATCGTGCCGGGCGCCGCGGTGGGCAGTTTCGAGGCACCGTTCGGGCGGGTCGGGCTGTCGGTCTGCTACGACCTGCGCTTTCCCGAACTGTACCGCGCACTGGGGGAGTGTGCGCTGATCGTGGTGCCGGCCGCCTTCACCCACACCACCGGGGTGGCGCACTGGGAAGTGCTGCTGCGCGCGCGCGCCATCGAGAACCAGTGCTACGTGCTGGCGGCGGCCCAGGGCGGGCTGCACGCGAACGGGCGCCGCACCTTCGGCCACAGCATGCTGATCGACCCCTGGGGCGAGGTCAAGGCCCAGCTGAAGGAAGGCGAGGGCGTGGTCAGCGGCCAGGTCGACCAGGAATTCTTGGCCTCGGTGCGCGAAAGCCTGCCCGCGCTCAAGCACCGCAGGCTGTAGCGGGCGAGCGTCCATGATATACAACGAACAATTGCGAATACTGGCACAATGACGCCTTCATGCCAGACCATACTGAAAGAGCCGCACCATGACTCCATTTGAACCGAACCTGTCGACCCTGGCGGTGGCGCGCGACGTGCTGCTGACCCCGTTTGGCCTCGACGAAGGCAAGCTGCTCCAGACCCTGGGAACGATGTTTACCCACCGCGTCGACTACGCAGACCTGTATTTCCAGTTCACCAAGAGCGAAGGCTGGAGCCTGGAAGAAGGCATCGTCAAGACCGGCAGTTTTTCGATCGACCAGGGCGTGGGCGTGCGCGCCGTCTCGGGCGACAAGACCGCGTTCTCGTATTCCGACGAGATCTCCGAGAGCGCGCTGCTGGAAGCGGCGGCGGCCACCCGCACCATCGCGCGCGCCGGCGCCGGCAAGATCAAGGTGGCGTCAAGCATGCGCCCGAGCGGCGGGCGCTCGCTGTACCTGCCCAACGATCCGCTCGCATCGCTGGACGCGACCGCCAAGGTCAAGCTGCTCGAACGGGTCGAGAAAATGGCGCGCGCCAAGGATCCGCGCGTGGTGCAGGTGATGGCCGGACTGGCCGGCGAATACGACGTGGTGCTGGTGGTGCGCAGCGATGGCGTGCTGGCGGCCGACATCCGTCCGCTGGTGCGCGTCTCGGTCACCGTCATCGCCGAACAGAACGGGCGGCGCGAGATGGGTTCCTCGGGCGGCGGCGGGCGCTTCAACTACGCCTATTTCGACGACGCCATGCTTGAAAAATATGCCGGCGAAGCGGTGCAGGCGGCCCTCGTCAACCTCGATGCGCGCCCCGCGCCGGCCGGCCCGATGACCATCGTGCTCGGACCGGGCTGGCCCGGGGTGCTGCTGCACGAAGCGATCGGGCACGGCCTCGAGGGCGACTTCAACCGCAAGGGCTCGTCCGCCTTTTCGGGCCGCATCGGCGAGCGCGTCGCGGCCAAGGGCGTGACCGTGGTCGACGACGGCACCCTGGCCGAGCGGCGCGGTTCGCTCAACATCGACGACGAAGGCAACCCGACCCAGTGCACCACCCTGATCGAGGACGGCATCCTGAAAGGCTACATCCAGGACACCATGAATGCGCGCCTGATGAAGATGCCGGTCACCGGCAACGCGCGGCGCGAATCGTTCGCGCACCTGCCGATGCCGCGCATGACCAACACCTACATGCTGGCCGGCGACAAGGATCCGGCCGAGATCCTGGCCTCGGTCAAGCACGGCCTGTACGCGGTCAATTTCGGCGGCGGCCAGGTCGACATCACCAACGGCAAGTTCGTGTTCTCGGCCAGCGAAGCCTACATGATCGAGGACGGCAAGATCAGCTATCCGGTCAAGGGCGCGACCCTGATCGGCAACGGGCCTGACGTGCTGAACCGGGTCTCGATGATCGGCAACGACATGCGCCTCGATTCGGGCGTGGGCGTGTGCGGCAAGGAAGGCCAGAGCGTGCCGGTGGGCGTGGGCCAGCCGACCTTGCGCATCGACGGCGTGACCGTGGGCGGCACCGCCTGAGGTTGTTTTTTCCAAGAAAAAATGCCGTTCAGACATGGGCTGAACGGCATTTTTTTGGCCTGCCGGTTCGTGATACGGATCAAGCGGCTTTGTCATCATTGCCACATTATGATAATCATAATAAAACGATGACAATGAGACGCGCATGTTGTTCCAGACCAAATACGAAAGCCTGGTGTCGGAGGCGCTGTTGTCCGCGTCCCAGCTGGACGCGGCCGTGCTGGCCGCGCGCGCCCAGCAGCTCGACATCGAGGACGTGCTCTCGCGCGAGTTCAAGGTCAGGCTGCCGCAAATCGGCGCGGCCTTGTCGCGCTTTTTCGAGGTGCCGTACGAACCGTTCCGCTCCGCGCGCATCAGGCCGGCGTTCCTGCTCAAGAACCTGAAGGCGCAGTACGTCGAAGAGAACCAGTGGCTGCCGCTCGACGGCGACCTGGACGCGCTGCTGGTGCTCACGCGCGATCCGGCCCGCATCAAGGCCAGCAGGATCGTCAACCAGGTGTTCCCGAAGTCGGCGGTGGCGTATCGCGTCACCACCGGGATCGAATTCAAGCTCACCATCGATCAGTTTTTCGGCACCAGCGCCCGCAGCGACGGCAGTTCGCTGCGCGAGCTGCTCTCGGGCATGGAGCACGACGAGGAGGGCGAACCGGCGCAGGTGGTGTCGGAGGCGATCGAGAACGAACTGGTCAGGCTGGTCAACAAGATCATCATGGACGCCTACCGCCAGGGCGTGTCCGACATCCACATCGAACCGATGCCGGGCAACGGCAGGACCGGCATCCGTTTTCGCAAGGACGGCGCGCTCGTGCCCTACCTCGACATCCCGGCCAGCTACCGCAGCGCGCTGGTGGCGCGCGTGAAGATCATGTGCGACCTCGACATCTCCGAGCGGCGCAAGCCGCAGGACGGCAAG
>Ga0066461_1000163_pt1 | contig 29167 bp, 28 predicted proteins | sample LakWasMe91_HOW11_2_FD_59572 | JGI IMG/M metagenome (GOLD analysis project Ga0066461, IMG submission 59572) | Freshwater sediment methanotrophic microbial communities from Lake Washington under simulated oxygen tension - Sediment Metagenome 91_HOW11 | ecosystem: Environmental > Aquatic >...
TGGTAGAGCACTCCCTTGGTAAGGGAGAGGCCACGTGTTCAATCCACGTAAAGGGCACCATCTTTCCCCCGCTTCAATACACCCGCTCGACCGTCATGCCGCGTGCGCGCAGCAGCGCCGGTACGCTCTCTTTTCCAAGCAAGTGCAGCACCCCGATCGCCGCCACGCTCTTGTCCGAGCGCGCCAGCAGCCGCACCAGCTGCTCGGCCAGCGGTCCGTTGCGCTCCTTGAGCACCACCTGCTGCATGAATTTCGCAGACAGGCTCGGGTCGTTTTCGGCGTGTTCGGCAATGGCGTCCAACGCGGCCCGGTCGGCGTTGCGCCAGGCTTCGGCGATTTGAAGCGCTTCGGCGCGATGCCTGCCCGATTCGATCATGTCGATGCTCTCTTCCAGCAAGCGCCACTGCTCGGCCTCGGACAGGCGGCTGAACAGGGCCACCTGCGCCGCCGCCGACTCCAGTTCGAGCACGGGCACCTTGCCTGCATGCGCCAGTTGCGCCAGGTGCAGGTCGACCGCCAGCTCCACCCGATAGCCCAGCGCGCCGTATTGTGCAACCGCGAGCAGGGTCGCCACCATCCACGGCTTGAAGCGGGCGACGACAGCCTGGTCGAGCTGCGCCGCCTTGAGCACGCGTTCCAGGCGAGCCTTGAGGGCGGGCGGCATGGCGCCGTAAGCGGCGCTGCCGGGCGCGAACATGGCGTGCTCCTGGAAGGCCTGGGCGATGCGCTCCGGGTCCATCGAAGGATCGACTTCCAGCGCCAGCACGGAAGCGCCGGCCACGGCAGCGGCGATGCGCGGCTCGAGCGGATAGAATTCCGGCAGGCCGACGTGGATGGTGCCAAACAGGTACATCGTGTGGCCGCCGCCAGCCACCTTGAACAGCGCGCCGCGCTCGGCGGCCGAAGCGTTCGGCAAGACGATGCAGAACAAGCTCAAGAACATCACTATAATCTGGCGTCGCATGTTTTTTTCCCGATGGTCTAGCTAAAAGCGTCCCGTGCCAAATATTAACTCGCCCTCCCCCCTGTGGTTGTTCGATCTGGACAATACGCTGCATGATGCATCGCATGCGATCTTCCCGTCCATCAGCGCCCAGATGAACGCTTTCATCGCCCGCGTGCTGGGCGACGCGACCACGCCGGCCAGCCCAGAGCTGGTCAATGCGGCCCGCCTGGGCTACCTGAAACGCTACGGCGCCACCTTGCTGGGCATGATCAAGCACCACGATGTGAACGTCGCCGACTTCCTGCGCCAGACCCACGAAATGGGCGAGCTGCGGCAGATGATCCGGGCCGAGCGCGGACTCGGACGCCTGCTGCGGTGCCTGCCGGGGCGCAAGATCCTGCTCACCAATGCGCCGGCCCGCTATTCGAGCGACGTGATGCGCCACCTCGGCCTGGGCCGCCATTTCACGCACCACATCGCGATCGAGAACATGCGCGTGCACGGACAGTTGCGCCCCAAGCCGTCCAAGCTGATGCTGCGCCGGCTGCTGCGCAAGCACCGCGCCGCGGCACGCCGCACCATCCTGGTCGAGGATACCCTTGCCAACCTGCGCAGCGCGAAACAGCTTGGCATGCGTACCGTCTGGATCACCCAATACCTGCGCAGCGCGGACCCGGTGAGCGGCGCCGCCTTGCCAAAAATGCTAAAACGCCCCGCTTACGTCGATGTCAAAGTAAAATCTGTGAGGCAGCTCCCCGGGCGCTTGCACCGCCTGCGCTAAATTCAACCAACCTTTACCTCCGAGATCACATGGCAAGCACCAAGCCGGGTCAGCGCAAGCTGCAAATTCTCCAGGCCCTGGCCACGATGCTGGAGCAGCCAAAAGGCGAAAAGATCACCACCGCGGCGCTCGCGGCCCGGCTCGAGGTGTCGGAGGCGGCGCTGTACCGCCACTTCGCCAGCAAGGCCCAGATGTTCGAAGGGCTGATCGAATTCATCGAGTCGAGCGTGTTCGGCCTGATCAACCAGATCGCCGATCGCGAGACCGATGGCAGGGAGCAGGCGCACGCCATCCTGCAGATGCTGCTCGGTTTCGCCGCCAACAATCCCGGCATGACGCGCGTGCTGATCGGCGATGCGCTGGTGGGCGAGGACGAGCGCCTGCAACTGCGCATGAACCAGTTTTATGACAAGGTGGAACTGGCCTGCAAGCAGTCGCTGCGCCTGGCGGTCACGCAGGGACAGGGGCAAGAGGCCGACGTGGCGGCGCGCGCCTGCCTGCTGGTCAGCTATGTTGTGGGGCGCTGGCACCGCTATGCCAAGAGCGGCTTCCGGCAAAACCCGACCGAGGGCACCACACTGCAGATTGCGCTGCTGCTCGCCGTATAGACATTCGTTTTTCTTCACCTATGGACAGTACCCAGTGTTTCGCCCTGCTCGATGACGCCAGCGCCGCAGCTCCCGGCCAGGCCGGCTCGCGCCTGTACACCGGGTACGCCGGCACGCTTGCCTGCCACGACGCGAATGCATGGCCGGCCATGCTGGACGCGCTGCAGGAAGCGCTCGCACGCGGCCTGCATGCGGTGTCGCTGCTGACGTACGAACTTGGAGCCCACTTGCTGGGCGTCGGCGCGCATGCCGTCGACGCTCCACTGGCGCAGGTGCTGCTGTTCGAACAATGCGAGCGTTTGTCGCCCGCCCAGGTGGCGGCCTGGCTTGCCGCGCGCGCGCCGGACAACGGCGAGCCGGCCGGCATCGCGCGCGTGCACGCGAACGTCGACGAGCACGAATTCACCCGCGCCCTGGCCCGCATCGGCGCCTACATCGAGGCTGGCGACACCTACCAGGTCAACTACACCTACCGGGTGCGCTTCGACGCCTTCGGTTCGATTTTCGCGCTGTACGCGCGTTTGCGCGCGCGCCAGCCGGTGCCCTACGGCGCGCTGGTCGCACTGCCGGACGGCGGCGCCGTGCTGTCGCTCTCGCCCGAGCTGTTCGTGCGCCACCGGCACGGCGAGCTGCTGGCGCGGCCGATGAAAGGCACCGCCCCTGCATCCGACGACGAGGCCGAGAACGAGCGCAGGTCGAGCGCGCTGGCCGCAGACACCAAGAACCGCGCCGAGAACCTGATGATCGTCGACCTGCTGCGCAACGACCTCGGACGCGTTGCCGCCACCGGCACGGTCGAGGTGCCTGCGCTGTTCGAGGTGCAGCGCTACGGCAGGGTACTGCAGATGACGTCGACGGTGCGGGCCGAACTGCGGCAAGGGTCATCGCTGGCCGAGATCTTCCAGGCGCTCTACCCTTGCGGCTCGATCACCGGCGCGCCCAAACGGCGCACCATGGAAATCATCCGCGAGCTCGAGCCGGCCGCACGCGGCATCTACACCGGCGCGATCGGGTGGTTCGACCCGCCCGCACCGGGACGCGCCATCGGCGACTTCTGCCTGTCGGTGCCGATCCGCACGCTGGCGCTGCAGGCGCCGGCGCAGGGGGTACGGGCGGGCCAGATGGGCGTCGGGGCCGGCATCGTGTCCGACAGCGTGGCGGCCGATGAATTTGCGGAATGCAGCCTGAAGGCGCGCTTCCTGACCGGACTGCCGAACGATTTCGAGATCTTCGAGACGATGCGCGCCAGCCGCGCGGGGTGCGGGCAGCGCGAGGCGCACCTGGCACGGCTGGCCGCTTCGGCTGCGTATTTCGGGTTCGCCTTCGATGCCGGGGCGGCGCGCACGGCGCTCGACGCCGCCTGCGCCGCATTCGCACCCGAGGGCATGTTCCGGGTACGCCTCGCGCTCGGCCAGGATGGCGCATTGACGGTCAATAGCGGAGCGCTGGGCGCGATCGCCGAACCGGTCAAGGTATTCGTCGCGGACCGGCACACCCGCTCCGATGAGCTCTTCTTGCGCCACAAGACCAGTGTGCGCGCGCCTTACGACGCAGCCTGGCGCGACGCCGAAGCGCGCGGCGGCTTCGATACCGTGTTTTTCAACGAGCGCGGCGAATTGACCGAAGGTGGACGCAGCAGTGTGTTCGTCAAGCTGGAGGGGCGCTGGTACACGCCGCCGCTGGCCTGCGGAGCGCTGCCGGGGGTGATGCGCGCGCTGCTGCTGGCCGACCCGGCATGGGATGCGCGCGAGCGCATCATCACGCGCGCGATGCTGTTCGCGGCCCAGGAGGTCGTGCTGTGCAACGCGCTGCGCGGGCCGCTGCGCGCCACGCTCGTCAGTTCACAGGAGCGAACTGCACACGAGAGCGCAGCTCTTACATCTGCAGCGCCTGCTCCAGCTTGCCGACCAGCTCCGGATCGTCCGGCGTGACCTTGCTCGGGAAGTGAGCGATCACTTTGCCGTTACGGTCGATCAGGTACTTGGTGAAATTCCACTTCGGCTCCTTGCCGGTCGCCTTGATCAGGCTCGCGTGCAGCGCATTCGCATGCGGGCCCGCGACCGAGGTCTTGGCGAACATCGGGAATTTCACGCCGTAGGTGTTGTAGCAAAAATCCGCGATTTCCTTCGAACTGCCCGGCTCCTGCTTGCCGAAATCATTCGACGGGAAGCCCAGCACGACCAGCCCCTTGGCGCTGTATTTCGCATACAGCTTTTCGAGCCCCTCGTACTGGCTGGTGTAGCCGCAATAGCTCGCCGTGTTCACCACCATCACCACCTTGCCCGCGTACTGGCACAAGTTCTGCGGCGCGTCATCCTGCAGCCGGTTGAAGGTCTGCTTGAGCACAGCCGGACAGCTTGCCGGCGCGGGCGCGGCGGCCGGTGACTGGGCCATTGCGGGCGCGCCGTGCAGCGCGCTGGCGCACAGGGCTGCGAAAACGAGTGCAGGAGTCTTGAACATTGTCTTTTCCATGCGGTCTGATTAAGCGGGAATCCATTCTATGCCAATTTGCCATGCCGCGCTGCGGCGGCAGGGATCGCTCTGACAGGAGTCCATCATGAACCTCATACCGCGCCGCAGGAAATGGTTTGCCTGCCTGCTGTTGTTCGTCAGCGTGTGGTGCGGCGCCGCCGACCCGCGCTCCCTTCCCTCCTATCACGTGGACCTGAGCCAGACCACGGTGTCGGGCCTCTCGTCCGGCGCCTTCATGGCGGGCCAGTTCGCAGTTGCGCACTCGGCCATCGTGACCGGCGCCGCCCTGGTTGCCGGCGGCCCCTACTACTGCGCCGGGTATCCGGACCGCGGCGCCTTCACCCCCTACCTGGCCAACGCCCTGAGCGTGTGCATGAACCCGGCCGAGGCATCGGTCGCCGCGCCGGACGCGGCCTACTTGTGGGAGCGCACGCAGGAGTTCGCGCGCGCCGGCCTGATCGACGACGTGGCGAACCTGCGGCGCCAGTCGATCTTCCTGTTCAGCGGGCGGCGCGACCGGACCGTGACGACGGCGGTGGTCGACCAGACCTACAATTTCTATTCATACGCGGGCACCCAGGACGTGCGCTATATCGACTCCGTCGAGGCCGGCCACGCCATGATCACGGCCAACGAGAGCGACAACGCTTGCGAGGCGACGGCCCCGCCCTACCTGAACAATTGCCATATCCCGCTGGCGCAGGACATCCTCACTTTCCTGTATGCGAACCTGAGCGCGCCGGCGGCGCAGCCGTCCGGACGCATCGTGCGTTTCGACCAGCGCCGCTATGCGCCGCCGCGCGCCAGCATGGCCAGCACCGGGTACGCCTACGTGCCGGCTTCGTGCGGGCGCAATACCTGCCGGGTGCATGTGGCGTTCCACGGCTGCCGCCAGGGCGCGTCGGCCATAGGAGACCGCTTTTACGGGCACGCCGGCTACAACGAACTGGCCGATACCAACAATATCATCGTGCTGTATCCGCAGGTCGAGGCGAGTGATTTCTACCCGTACAACCCGCGCGGCTGCTGGGATTTCTGGGGGTATTCGAGCCTCGATCCGTTCGCGCCGGACTACTACACCACGAACGGGGCCCAAGTCCGCGCGGTGCGCGCCATGCTGGACCGCCTGGCCCAGCCGCGCAGCGCGCCGGAGTCTTAAGCGACTGGCAGCGCCGCGTGTTCGATCTTCATGCAGCGGTTCATCACCACGTCCAGGCCGGCTGCGGCAGCCATATCGGCCGCCGCCTGGTTCTCGACCCCGAGCTGCATCCACAGGCATGAGGCGCGAATCTCGATGGCTGCCTGCGCCAGCGGCGGGATGTCTTCGGACTTGCGAAAGCAGTCGACCAGATCGATGCGCTCGCCGCGCAGCGCGAGCGCGGCCGCCGCCTCCTGCAAGCTCGCATACACCGGCTCGCCCAGGATCTGCTGGCCGGCGCAGCTGGGGTTGACGCCAACGATGCGGTAGCCGTGCTCCTGCAGGTAGTGCGCCACCTCGTGGCTTGCGCGCTCGGGCTTGGGCGACAAGCCGACCACGGCGATTATCTTGCTGCTTTTAAGAATCTCGGGAATCGTTTTCATGGGAGTAGCCTCAGGTGATGGGTCAATTGTCCCGAGCGTAGCAGATTTGCATCACGGTGCGGCGCGTGGCGAAAAAAATGCCGTTCAGCTCTTGACTGAACGGCGTGCGGTGCTGTCGCGGGGTCGTTGATCGCGCGACGATCAGAACTTGTAGTTGGCACTCACGTAGAAGGTGCGCCCAAGCGGATCGGTGTAGCGCCCGTCGTAGCCAACCTGGTTACCGCCGCCGGCATTCTTGATCGACAGCGGCGGATCTTCATCGAGCAGGTTCTTGATGCCGGCGGTGAGCACGAAGTTCTTGTGCAGGTTCGCTTTCAGCTGGTAGTCCACGGTCAGGTAGTCGCCGACCTTGCGTTCCATGTCGACCAGGCCGCCGATCGAGCCGTCAGGGTTGATGGCGCGCACAGCGCCGTCATCGGCCACGAATTTCTGGTCATGGTAGCCGGAGCGGTAGTTCAAGGTCAGCGAATTGAGGATCCGTTCCGAACTCTTGAGCGCCATGACCAGCCTTGAAATGGTGCGGAAGGTCACATTGGTGTACGAGTCGAAGCGGCCGACGCTGCTCTCGATGCCGGTTGCGCTGCCCGGAACATCCTGCAGGGCCTTCAGCATGTAGGTGCCCGACCAGTTGACGGTAAAACTGCCGATCGCGCTGCTTCCCGTCTTGTAGGTGGCGTCCCAGTCGATGCCGCGATAGTGCGAGCTGGCCAGGTTGACCGGGCTTAGCGTGGCAACCAGGACCTTGCTTTTCTGGATAGGATCGTAATAGATCGAGATCCATTTGTCGGCCAGTGCCGCGTCGGAGAATATCTGGCTTTGCGAGAGCGACTGGATCTGGTTCTTCAGCTTGACGTCCCAGACGTCGAGACCGATCGACAGGCTGGCGAGCGGCTCGACCCTGAAACCGAGCGTGGCCTGCTTCGAGGTCTCGGGAGCCAGGCCGCCCGCGCCGGACGCGGGATTACCCTTGGTCAGCAGGCCATATTCGGAAGCGCCTTCTTTGCAGTACGGCAGGCGCGGATCGCCAGCCTTGGTGATCGGGCAGGCAAAGAAGTTCGACGAACCGCCGTTCTTGAGCGGGTCGGCGATGTCGTTCATGGTCGGCGCCTTGAAGCCCGTTCCGTACGAGCCGCGCAACAAGACGTTCTGGACCGGGGTGAAGCGCGCCGACAGCTTGTAGGTCGCCTTGGCCACGTCATTACCGACCGCGCCAGGGCGGCTCGGATTGCCCGACACATCAAAGCTGGTATTGCGCTTGTCGACGGCGTCGTAGCTGTCGTAGCGCACCGCCGCCGTCGCTTCCAGGTTCTTCATCACGGGCATCAGCAATTCCGCGAACGCGCCCCAACTGTTGCGGGTGGCGTCCAGCGCCTGCGAGCCGGTGCCGCCGCCGATGGTCACATCGGTCCAGGCGGGATGTTGCGGGCCTGGCCCCTGGGCGATCTCGGACGGCTGGTCCTTGAAGCTTTGCCTGGTGAAATCGGCGCCGGTGCCGAGCGAGGCGCGCCCGCCGCTCATGTCGAACAGGTCCTTCGAGGCGCGCGCGTTGATGACGTCGATCTTCGACCTGGTGTCGTTCAGTGTCTGCTTCAGCACGGCCGGGGCGAGCGTCGCGGCGGCCGTCGAGCTGATCAAATAGGGATTGTAGGCGCCCGATTTCACCAGCGCTTCAAAGGCGTTGCCGCTCAGGTAGCCGGCGACCGCGTCGTCCTTCTGGGTATTTTGCGAGTGCGTGTAGGCCGCGCTGAATTCCCAGCCGGCCAGCTTGCTGTCCACGCCAAGCACCACGTGCGCGGCGTCGGTCTTGTATTTGTCGGTGCGCCCGCCCGCGTCGTGCCCGCGGTAGTACAGGAAGGCGTCGGTGACGTCGGCCGGATCGATTCCCAGGCCCGCCAGGACCGGCACCACGGTGCTGTTGTACGCGCCGATGTAATTCGGGTTGATGGTCTTTACCCCGCTGACGGGGTCGGTGCTGAAGGTGGTCAGCGGCTGGGCGGCCGGTGCGTAGCGCGCCAGGTTGCTGAACTTGGTAAGCACCATTTCACCGAACACGGTGGTGTCGGCGCCGATGCGCAGGTTGGCCGAGCCGAACACGCTGTCGCGCTTGAGCTCAGGCAACAACTGGACGGTCGACGCGTAGTCGTAACGACACACGCCGCCGCGCGCGAAGGTATTCGGGCCGGTGCACTTCTGGTTCCTGATCAGGTCGATCGAGAAGGCCTGGTCGTCGGTGGGCGTGACCACTTCCACGTTGGCCGGCGTGGAGTTGATACTGGTTTGCCATGTCGCATACTGCTTGCCTGCATTGCTGAAGCGGTGCACGCCGGATTTGGCGAAATCGCGCTCGCTGGCGTTGAGTTGTTTTTGGACGTCGTGGCTATAGGCGAGCAGGACATTGAAGCCCTCCTTGTCGAGGTCGCCCCAGCCCTTGGAAATGGCGAAGTTCGCGCTTTTGCCGCCGGATCTCTGCGGCGAATTGTAGGTCAGCTCGACATTGAGGTCTTGCTGGTTTTTTTTCAGGATGAAGTTGACAACGCCGGCGATGGCGTCGGAACCGTACAGCGTCGACGCGCCGTCGGTCAGGATCTCGACGCGCTCGACCGCGGACAGGGGAATGCTGGCGAGGTTGACCGCGCTGCCCGTGCCGTAAGGCGCCATGCGGCGGCCATTCAACAGCACCAGCGTGTAATCGGTACCGATCGCGTGCACCGAGGCGGTCTGCACGCCGCCGCCGCCGCCGTTGACCGAGGTGGACGAGGTGATGAACCCTTGCATTGCCGGCAAGGCTGCGACCAGGTCGGCCACATTGGTCACGCCACTTTGCTCGATAGCCGCGCGGGTCAGGGTCTGCACCGGCAGCGAGCCTTCCGCGGCAATACGCTTGATCGAGGAACCTGTAATTTCAACCCGCTGCATCACAGCGCCATCAGTGACTTGTTGCGCCATGCCGGAGGACGCAAACAGGCCCAGGCCGACAGCCGCCCCGCCCCTGAACATCAAACGCAAAGAACGCGATAGTGCGATTTCGTTCATCATTGACGAATTCCCCCGAAAGTAGTGGATGGTGTTGTGACGAGATGGCGGCGCGTCATGGCACGATGGGCCGAGAGAGCGCCGACATGACTGGATGGAAACATGTATAGACGAGCCACGTCAACGACGTATTTCGGGGCTTGTAATTACACAACACTTTCGCGTTGTAAATGGTGGGATGCCGGCGTTTCTGGCGTGGATTCTGCGACGACCGCGCAGGGGGACGGGGCCTGCGAAGACAGCAGCAGGTGCTTGCGACGTCAGGGCGCCGATGGCGCTTTCGGGAGTGGCAGCGACTGCGTTGCGTGACTTGCCGCAGCTTGGGCCACGATCGCCGGTTTCATGAGGTTGTACATGGTGACGACCATCGTCCCGAAAGACAGGAAAAGCGCGAGCACGGTCCCGAGTACCCAATTGCGCACGCTGACGCTGAGTTGCAGAAAATCAGCCTTTGTTGCGAGCGTGGGAAGAATAGTGTCAAAGCGGACCTGCAAGATATCGATCCGTTGTCCAAGGCGATACTCAACCGCATCCAATTTCCTCTGCAGCCGATTTTCGGTGTCCGCAATGTGCGTCTCGAGCCCATGCTGTACGCCATCGATCTTCGTCTCGAGCTCATATTTTACGCGGTTAATCTTCGTGTCGAGCTCATGCTGGACGTGATCGATCTTGAGGTCGAGCCGATGCTCGGAAGCCAATACATCGGCTTTAACGACGTAATCGGCACGAATCACTTCCACATTGGCACGAGTGGTGGCGACATCGCTTTCGAGCGTGGAGATACGTGGATCCATGGCCCAGTTGTCCGGAGTGAGGAAAAGGCGATTTAATTCTAACACCGCCGCTTCGGCGCACGTTTGATGGATGCGGGCAAGCAGCGGCGCCGCTGCCACGATGACCGGGCGACAAATTAAAAAAGGCAGCCGAAGCTGCCTTTTTATTGATGCTGGTACTGCTTAGCGCTTGGCGCGCAGCTTGGCGATGGCGGCCAACTGGGCGATCGCAGTGGCCAGCTCAGCTTGCGCTTGAGCGTAGTCGATCTTCGATTCCTGGTTGACCATATTCTCTTCCGCCTGCTTCTTGGCGGCCAACGCTTTTGCTTCGTCCAGGTCGTGACCGCGGATTGCGGTATCGGCCAGGACCGTCACTGAGTTCGGCTGCACTTCGAGGAGACCGCCGGCGACGAAGACGAATTCTTCTTCGGCCTTGCCAACCACCTTGATCCGTACAGCACCCGGCTTGATGCGCGTGATCAGCGGGGTGTGCCGGGGATAAATCCCCAGCTCGCCTGCTTCACCCGGCAACGCGACGAACTCGGCTTCGCCCGAAAAAATCTGGGATTCGGCCGAAACCACGTCAACGTGAATAGTGTGTGCCATGTGTATGTCCTATCGGTTCGGGGACGCGTGCCCGAAGGCGCGCCGCCCCTGGCCTGTCTTATTGGATCTTCTTGGCTTTTTCGATTGCTTCTTCGATCGTGCCAACCATGTAGAACGCTTGTTCCGGCAGGTGGTCCAGCTCACCGGATGCGATCATCTTGAAGCCCTTGATCGTGTCTTTGAGCGAAACGTACTTGCCTGGCGAACCGGTAAACACTTCAGCGACGTGGAAAGGCTGCGACAGGAAACGCTGCATCTTACGCGCGCGTGCCACCAGCAGTTTGTCTTCCGGCGCCAATTCGTCCATACCCAGAATCGCGATAATGTCGCGCAATTCCTTGTAGCGCTGCAGGGTACCCTGGACAGCGCGCGCGGTGTCGTAGTGGTCCTGGCCAACCACGAGCGGATCCAGCTGGCGCGAGGTCGAATCGAGTGGATCGACCGCCGGGTAGATACCGAGCGATGCGATGTCACGCGACAGAACGACGGTCGAGTCCAAGTGGGCAAAGGTGGTTGCAGGCGACGGGTCGGTCAAATCGTCCGCTGGCACGTACACGGCCTGGATCGAGGTGATCGAACCGGTCTTGGTCGAGGTGATGCGCTCTTGCAGGCGGCCCATCTCTTCGGCCAGGGTAGGCTGGTAACCCACTGCGGAAGGCATACGGCCCAGCAGCGCGGATACTTCGGTACCGGCCAGCGTGAAGCGGTAGATGTTGTCCACGAAGAACAGAACGTCCTTGCCTTCGTCACGGAACGACTCGGCGATCGTCAGGCCGGTCAGCGCCACGCGCAGACGGTTGCCTGGCGGCTCGTTCATCTGGCCGTAGACCATCGCCACTTTCGAGTTCTCCGGGTTTTCCAGATCGACAACCTTGGCGTCAGCCATCTCGTGGTAGAAGTCGTTACCTTCACGAGTACGCTCACCCACGCCGGCGAACACGGACAGACCCGAGTGCGCTTTTGCGATGTTGTTGATCAGTTCCATCATGTTCACGGTCTTGCCCACACCTGCACCGCCGAACAGACCGACCTTGCCGCCTTTTGCAAACGGGCACACCAGGTCAATCACCTTGATGCCGGTTTCCAGCAGGTCTTGCGATGGCGACAGTTCGTCGTACGCAGGAGCCACGCGGTGGATCGATGCGGTTTTTTCCAGGCTCACTGGACCGCATTCATCGATTGGGTTGCCCAGCACGTCCATGATACGGCCCAGGGTCGCTTTGCCGACCGGTACCATGATTGGATTGCCGGTGTTCTGGATTGTCATGCCGCGACGCAGACCTTCGGAGGAGCCCAGCGCGATGGTGCGGACAATGCCGTCGCCCAGCTGCTGTTGTACTTCCAGGGTCAGTTCGGAGCCTGCCATTTTCAGTGCGTCGAAAACCTTCGGCATTGCATTGCGTGGGAACTCAACGTCCACCACAGCGCCGATACACTGAACGATTTTGCCATCAGCCATGTTCGTTCCTTCAATTATTAATTAGATTCGGGTTGTCTTAAACCGCGGCCGCACCGGCGACGATCTCGGAAAGTTCTTTGGTAATCGCAGCCTGACGCGTCTTGTTATAGATCAGCTTCAGTTCACCGATGACGTTACCGGCGTTGTCGCTTGCCGACTTCATCGCGACCATCCGCGCCGATTGCTCGGATGCGAGATTTTCAGCGACCGCCTGGTACACCAACGCTTCTACATAACGCACCAGCAGTTCATCGATCACGGTCTGCGCTTCCGGCTCGTAGATGTAATCCCATGAGTGATTACCCTTGTCGCCCTCGAGCTTGTCGGAGGACAGCGGCAGCAGCTGTTCCACCATCGGCTCTTGCTTCATCGTGTTAATGAACTTGGTGTAGCAAATATAGACCGCGTCGAGTTTGCCTTCCTGGTACTCGTCGAGCATGACCTTGACCGGCCCGATCAACTTGTCCAGGTGCGGGGTGTCGCCGATCTGGATCGCATGCGACACGACCTTGACACCCACCCGATTCATAAAACCCAAACCCTTGTTGCCAATGGCAACCGCTTCAATCTTGTTGCCAGCTGTTTCCAGCTCGCGTGTCTTTTGCGTCACCATACGCAGGATGTTGGTGTTCATGCCGCCGCACAGACCCTTGTCGGTCGTGACGACGATGAAACCGATCGCCTTCGCAGGCTCCCCGTGGGCTTGCGCCATGAAGGGATGCGTATATTCTGGATTCGCAGTCGCAAGATTAGAGGCGATATTACGAATCTTGTCACTGTAGGGACGGGCGGCCCGCATCCGGTCTTGCGCCTTGCGCATCTTGGATGCGGCGACCATTTCCATCGCCTTGGTGATCTTCTTCGTATTCTCTACGCTCTTGATCTTGCCTCGTATCTCTTTGCCTACTGCCATGAGTCCTTACTCCTTATGACCGCGTTAGCCAGTCATATAATGTTGAGGACAGGGCGCCGCTGCGCGGTGGCCTGTCCCACAATTCGTCAGAACGATTTTTTGAAATCAGCAACAGCGGCAGCCATGGCGGCTTCGCCATCCTTGTCCAGTTGCTTGGTTTCTTCGATCTTGGCCAGGAGGGCAGCTTGCTTGGTCTTCATGTAGCCGTGCAGGCCTGCTTCGAACGACAATACCTTCTTGACTTCGATATCGTCGAAGTAGCCCTTGTTCACTGCGAACAGCGACACGGCCATCAGCGAGATCGACAGCGGCGAGTACTGGGCTTGCTTGAGCAATTCCGTCACGCGCGCACCACGGTCGAGCTGCTTGCGGGTCGATTCATCGAGGTCCGAAGCGAACTGCGCGAACGCAGCCAGTTCACGGTACTGCGCCAGGTCGGTACGGATACCGCCGGACAGGTTTTTGATGACCTTGGTCTGGGCGGCGCCGCCGACGCGCGACACCGAGATACCTGCGTTAATCGCAGGACGGATACCGGCGTTGAACAGCGAGGTCTCCAGGAAGATCTGGCCGTCGGTAATCGAAATCACGTTGGTCGGAACGAATGCGGACACGTCGCCGGCCTGCGTTTCAATGATTGGCAGCGCGGTCAGCGAGCCGGTCTGGCCCTTGACGGCGCCGTTGGTGAACTTCTCGACGTAGTCTGGGTTCACGCGTGCCGCGCGCTCGAGCAGGCGGCTGTGCAGGTAGAACACGTCGCCAGGGTAGGCTTCGCGCCCTGGTGGGCGGCGCAGCAGCAGCGAGATCTGGCGATATGCGACGGCTTGCTTGGACAGGTCGTCGTACACGATCAGCGCGTCTTCGCCGCGGTCGCGGAAGTATTCGCCCATGGCGCAGCCGGAGTAAGCCGAGATGTACTGCATGGCTGCCGATTCGGCGGCCGATGCGGCGACCACGATCGTGTATTCCATCGCGCCGTGCGTTTCCAGCGAGCGAACGATGTTCTTGATCGACGACGCCTTCTGACCGATGGCGACGTAGATGCAGGTCATGTTCTGGCCTTTTTGATTGATGATCGCATCAATCGCAACCGCCGACTTGCCGGTTTGGCGGTCGCCGATGATCAGCTCGCGCTGGCCGCGGCCGATAGGCACCATCGAGTCGATCGACTTCAGGCCGGTCTGCATTGGCTGCGACACCGACTGGCGGGCGATCACGCCCGGAGCGATCTTTTCGATAGGGGCGGTCAGCTTGGCGTTGATCGGGCCCTTGCCGTCGATCGGCTGGCCGAGCGCGTTGACCACGCGGCCACGCAGTTCAGGACCGATAGGCACTTCCAGGATGCGGCCGGTGCACTTGACCGTGTCGCCTTCGGAGATGTGCTCGTAGGCGCCAAGAATGACGGAACCGACGGAGTCGCGCTCCAGGTTCATCGCCAGGCCGAACGTGTTGCCCGGGAATTCCAGCATCTCGCCCTGCATCACGTCCGACAGACCATGGATGCGGCAGATACCGTCGGCTACGGAGATAACCGTGCCTTGATTGCGAACTTCAGCGGAACCTTCGAGGCCTTGAATCCGGCTCTTGATCAGTTCGCTGATTTCAGATGGGTTAAGTTGCATGATGCTAACTCCTAATAGTTTCTTGATGCGTAGAGCAAGGGGCGAAGCCGCTGGCGGTCCGTGCGATTCCCTTACGACGCGAGCGCAACATGCATCTGTTGCAGCTTGGCGCGTACCGAGGTATCGAGCACTTCATCACCAACGACGACGCGCACACCACCGATCAGCGACGGATCGACCGTCACCGTTGGGTTAAGCTTGCGGCCAAATTTCTTTTCCAGCGTCTTTACCAGTTCTGCGACCTGGGCGGGCGAGATGTCGAACGCGCTCGTGATGTCGGCGTCGGCGGCACCTTCCTGTGCATTTTTGAGCACAGCGAATTGGGCACCGATTTCAGGCAGCAGGGAAACGCGGCCGTTTTCGATCAACATGTTGATGAAGTTGTTGGCTTCAGCGGTCAGGGGCGATTTGATCAGCGACGCGAACGCGTCGGCGACCTGGGCTTCCGACACGTTCGGGTTGCGGGCAAATGCCTGCACATCAGGGTGGGCGCCAAGCTGTGCCAGTTCCGACACGAGGGTGGACCAGGCTGCGAGGTCGCCGGTTTGGGCGACGCGGAACAGCGCTTCGGCGTAAGGACGGGCGACGGTTGCGAGTTCGGCCATGATTACAGCTCGACAGCCAGTTGCGACAGCAGGTCGGCGTGAGCCGCTGCGTTCACTTCGCGCTTGAGGATCTGCTCGGCGCCTTTGACTGCCAGGCCTGCGACCTGTGCGCGCAGTTCTTCGCGTGCCTTGGTCACTTGCTGGTCGGCGTCTGCCTTGGCTTGCGCAATGATGCGGTTCGCTTCGGCCTGGGCGTTTGCCTTGATTTCGTCGGCAACCATCTGAGCCCGCTTTTCAGCGTCGGCGATGCGCTTTTGACCTTCGTCGCGTGCGCTGGCCAGTTCGACCTGCACCCGTTTTTCAGCGGCAGCCATGGCCAGTTTGCCTTGGTCGGCCGCAGCCAGCCCTTCGGCGATTTTTTTTGCGCGTGCGTCCAGTGCGCCCATCATCGGCGGCCATACAAACTTTGCAACAAAGCCGGCCAGGATGAGGAACACGATGGCCTGCACGATCATCGTTGAATTTAAGTTCACAGCAGTTTCCTTCTCAGAATGGCGTATGCCGGGCGGGCATGAAGGCGCGCCCGGCTATTGAGAATTGGCGATTAAGCGCCGAACGGGCTGGCAAATGCGAACATCATCGCGATACCGACACCGATCAGGAACGCAGCGTCGATCAGACCAGCCAGCAGGAACATCTTGGTCTGCAGGGTGTTCATCAGTTCAGGCTGACGTGCCGAAGCTTCGATGAATTTACCGCCCATGATGCCGATACCGATACATGCACCGATAGCACCCAAACCAATGATCAAGCCGCAAGCCAGTGCTACGAAAGCGATGTTAGTCATCAAAAACTCCTTAGATAATCAAAAAATAGAAAAGTTAAAAACAAAGATACAAATACTTCGGAAACCACCTCGGCTGGGGACGGGAGCGTTGCCGCCTTGCGGCAACCGACCTGTCCCGCAGCGAGTTACAAAGCCTTTTTAATGACCCTCATGCGCCTGGCCGATGTACACCAGCGTCAGCATCATGAAAATAAAAGCCTGCAACAGCACGATCAGAATATGGAAGATTGCCCATATCGAACCGGCCGCAACTTGCAATCCAGCCAACAGAACGCTTTGGGTGGTCATGCCGACCCAGGTAGCGCCAAGCAGTGCGATCAACAAGAAGATCAATTCGCCTGCAAACATGTTTCCGAACAGTCGCATCGCGAGGGAGACGGTCTTTGCTGCGAATTCGATGATGTTCAGGCCAAGGTTGAAGATCCAGAGCGCCGGATGGGAGCCGAACGGTGCGCAGAACAGCTCGTGGATGAAGCCGCCGAGGCCCTTGATCTTCAGGTTGTAATAGATCATCGCGCCGAACACCACCAGGGCCATGCCGAAGGTGCCGTTCAGGTCGGCCGTAGGGACCACGCGGAAGAAGGGTTCGTGACCGCCCGGACCGTGGATGCCGGCGGCGCGGAACAGGGTGGCGAACAGGTCGACCGGCAGGAAGTCCATCGAGTTCATCAGGATGACCCAGACGAATACGGTCAGGGCCAGCGGAGCGATAAAGGAACGGTTGCCATGGACGATGGCCTTGGACTGGTCTTCGACCAGTTCGACCACCATCTCGACCAGTGCCTGGAAACGGCCCGGCACGCCAGGGGTGGCGCGCCGTGCGGCCGCCCACAGCAGCAGCGCGGTGATGACCGCCAGCGTGATTGACCAGAACAGGGTATCGTAGTGGATGATACCGAAGTCAATGATCGAGGTCTGCTTGGTTGAAGCGTTGTGACCCAGGTGGTGTGTGATGTACTGGCCGGAGGTCAGAGCATGCTCGACCGCCGGATGTGCTGCGCCCGCCGCGATTTCAGTTGTCATTTCTGATGCCTAAACAATAAGATTATGTAACTTTTGAGTGCCACGATGAAGCCGCCTATCAGGGCCAGCCAGTTCAAATCGCGGTACAGCCAAGCGGTCGCGCCAAGCAGCGCCACCGTCAATGCAATCTTTATAAATTCCCCGATAAAAAACGTCATCGGGTTTGCCGCGCCGAGCCGCTGTGCGTTGGCAAACAGGCGCAGAGCGAACAAGCCATTCGGGACCACGCAACACAATCCACCCAGCACCGCCGAAAACATCGCGGCCCATCCCCCCAGCAGTGCGGCGATTGCGCCAGCGACTACGGTTGCCATTACTTGCAGGGAGACTATGCGCAACATGTTTTCTTCTTCGCGCCAGCCATGTGATTTACCGTGATACGGGTATAGGAATTACGTGAATCAGCGGGATTATAAGGGTTTATGCTTAGCGTCGTCAAACGTTGCTGCACTACGCCGGGGCGTACTTGTGTTGAAATACCACGATATCCGGGCGCTCCGCACCGCTGTCGGGCACGGGACTCACCAAATTGTTTGCTTGTTTCACGGCGATCAGCCGAATTTTATATGATATTTTCATTGAGAGCGGAACAGCCAGGCATGTCCCGCTCTTTGTGATTCAGGCGCGCAGGCGCGCCAGCACGCCATCGAGGATATCCAGATCGGCGAAATCGATGATCATCTGGCCGCGCCCCTTGCTGCCCATCTTGAATAACACCGGGGTGGCCAGCTTGTCGGACAGCTCCTCTTCCAGGCGCACGATGTCGCCCGACTTTTCCTTCTGGCGCGGCGCGGCCGGATTGGTTTGCTCTTCCATCGCACGCGTCACCAGCTTTTCGGTTTCACGTACCGACAGGCGCTTTGCCACGACCTGGCTGGCCAGCGTGATCTGGCTGGCCGCATCGACCGCCAGCAGCGCGCGCGCGTGGCCCATGTCGATGTCGCCTGCCATCAGCATGGTCTGCACGGGGGCCGCGAGGTTCATCAGGCGCAGCAGGTTCGACACCGCGCTGCGCGAACGCCCCACCGCCGTGGCGGCCTGCTCGTGCGTGAAATTGAAATCGGAAATGAGGCGGCCGATGCCCTGCGCTTCCTCGAGCGGATTGAGGTCTTCGCGCTGGATGTTCTCGATCAGCGCCATGGCGGCGGCGGCCTGGTCGTCGACGTCGCGCACCAGCACCGGGATCTGGTCGAGCCCGGCCAGCTGGGCCGCGCGGAAGCGCCGTTCGCCGGCGATGATCTCGTAGCGGCCGGCCTGCCCCACCGGGCGCACCAGCACCGGCTGCATGATGCCCTGGGTGCGGATCGAGGCGGCCAGTTCGTTCAGCGCGCCCTCGTCCATGCGCGTGCGCGGCTGGTATTTGCCGGCCTGCAGCTGCGACACCGGCAGGGTCGATGGGGTGCCGGCGTCGGCGCCGCTCAGGTCGTCGCCGCCGAGCAGTGCGTCGAGGCCGCGGCCGAGGCCTTTGAGTTTTTTGGTAGCCATGATCTGTATCGTGCTTTCTTACGCTGATTTACATTGTCTTGATTCGTTTTACCATCTCGGCGCCGAAGGCGATATACGCCTGCGCGCCTTTGGAGGAGGGGTCGAACACCACGCCCGGAACCCCGTACGACGGCGCTTCGGCCAGCCGGATGTTGCGCGGGATGATGGTCTGGAACACCTTGTCGCCGAAGTGCTGCTCGAGCTGGGCCGAGACCTGCTGCGACAGCGTCATGCGCGGATCGAACATCACGCGCAGCAGGCCGATGATCTTCAGGTCCGGGTTCAGGTTGGCGTGCACCTTCTTGATCGTGTTGACCAGGTCCGACAGGCCTTCGAGCGCGTAGTACTCGCACTGCATCGGAATGATCACGCCGTGCGCGGCGCACAGGCCGTTCAGGGTGAGCATCGAGAGCGCAGGCGGGCAGTCGACCAAAATGAAGTCGTACTCGCCGTCGACCAGTGCCAGTGCGTCCTTCAGGCGGCGCTCGCGCTGGTCGAGCTCCACCATTTCGACTTCGGCGCCGGCCAGCTCGCGGTTCGACGGCAGCACGTCGAAGCGGCCCGACTCGGAACGCTGGCGCGCCGTGTTCACATCGGCCTCGCCCAGCAGCACCTCGTAGGTCGACGCCTTCAGGCCTGCCTTGTTGATGCCCGCCCCCATGGTCGCGTTGCCCTGCGGGTCAAGGTCGACCAGCAGCACGCGCTGATCCAGCTTGGCCAGGCCCGCGGCCAGGTTGACGCTGGTGGTGGTTTTACCTACTCCGCCCTTTTGGTTTGCAACGCAAAATATCTTGGCCATGTATCTTCTTATAGTAGACGCAACAATAACGATTTATACCATTTATACTATCGAAATCGTTTATTCGATTTGTATAGTACGTATGATATAAACCATTTATACGGTTTATATGATTTACTCTGTTTTCTGGGTTTTTCTGATGAACACCAGATGACGCTCCGCCTGCAGCCCCGGCACCTGCAAATGCCTCAATTCGCTCACTTTCCACTCCTGCGGAAGGCCCTCGTGCTCGCTCGGCGTCGCCACCCCTTTCAAGGCGATGAATTGCCCCCCCTCGGCCAGTAAATGCCCCGACCAGTTGACGAAGTCCGACAGGTCGGCAAAAGCGCGTGATGTGATGACGTCGAACTTGTGAGGCACCTGCAACTGCTCCACGCGCGCCGTATGCACGGTCACGTTGGCCAATCCCAGCTCGGCCTTTACCTGGGTCAGAAAAGCCGTCTTCTTGTGTACCGTGTCGATCAGCGCCACTTTCATTGCCGGGCGCGCGATGGCCAGTACGATTCCGGGCAGTCCGCCCCCTGCCCCGACATCGAGTACGCTCACCGCCGTGGCGAAGGCCGGAACCGCGGCCAGCGAGTCGAGCAGGTGATGCGTGACCATCTGCATGGGGTCGCGCACCGAGGTCAGGTTGTACACCGAATTCCACTTGAACAGCAGCGCGAGGTAGTCGAGCAGTTGTTCGTGCTGCTGTTGTTCCAGGTCCAGATTCAGTTGCTTGATGCCGCCGGCCAGAACCTGGGCCAGCGCCGGCCGGTCGAAAGGCTTCATTGCGCCAGCTCCTCGTTCAGGGTGGCGAAGCCTTTGGCGCCGCGTTTCTTCAAATGTACCAGCAAAAGCGAGATAGCGGCAGGTGTCACCCCAGAAATTCTTGATGCCTGTCCAAGCGTTTCCGGCCGCTGCTTGTCGAGCTTCTGGCGCACCTCGATCGACAGCGCGCCGATCTCGAGGTAGTTGAAGAGCTCGGGCAGCTTGAGGTTTTCGTAGTGGTCATGCCGCTCCACCTCCTTGGCCTGGCGCTCGATATAGCCGGCATACTTGAGCTGGATTTCGACCTGTTCCCTGACCGCGCCGTCGCTCACGCCCGGCCCGGCCAGCGCCTGGCCGTCGACGCCGGACATGCTCATCAGCTTCTCGTATTCGACGCCCGGGCGGCGCAGCAGGTCGGCCAACGAATATTCGCGCTCGATGGCCTGCCCTATCACGCGCTCGGATTCGGCGCTGGCGAGAATGCGCGGGTTGACCCAGGTCGAACGCAGACGCTCGAGTTCGAGCGCAACGGCTTCGCGCTTGGACTCGAATGCGGCCCACTGGGCGTCGCCCACGCAGCCGAGCGCACGCCCGATTTCGGTCAGGCGCATGTCGGCATTGTCTTCGCGCAGGCTCAGGCGGTACTCGGCGCGGCTGGTGAACATGCGGTACGGCTCGGCGACGCCCTGGGTGGTCAGGTCGTCGACCAGCACGCCAAGGTAGGCTTCGGCGCGTCCCGGCACCCAGGCGTCGCGCCCCTGGGTCAGCAAGGCGGCGTTAATGCCGGCGAGCATGCCCTGGGCCGCAGCCTCCTCGTAGCCGGTGGTGCCGTTGATCTGGCCGGCGAAGAACAAGCCCTGGACCGCGCGGGTTTCCAGCGAGGTCTTCAACCCGCGCGGATCGAAATAATCGTACTCGATGGCATAGCCCGGGCGCAGGATGAAGGCGTTTTCCATGCCCTTCATGGAGCGCACCAGCGCCAGTTGCACGTCGAACGGCAGGCTGGTGGAGATACCATTCGGATAGAACTCGTTGGTCGTGAGCCCTTCCGGCTCGAGGAAGATCTGGTGCGACTGTTTGCCTGAAAAGCGATGGATCTTGTCCTCAATCGACGGGCAATAACGCGGGCCGACCCCTTCGATGACGCCGGTGTACATCGGGCTGCGGTCGAGCCCGGCGCGGATGATGTCATGCGTTTGCGCATTGGTATGCGTCACCCAGCACGGCACCTGGCGCGGATGCATGCCAGTTGTGCCCATGACCGAGAACACCGGCACCGGATCGAGGTCGCCGGGCTGCTCGGCCATGACGGAAAAGTCGATGCTGCGTCCGTCGATGCGCGGCGGCGTGCCCGTCTTCAGGCGCCCTTGCGGCAGCTTGAGCTCCTTCAGGCGCGCCGACAGCGAGATCGCGGGCGGATCGCCGGCGCGGCCGGCCGAGTAGTTTTGCAGGCCGACGTGAATTTTACCGTCAAGAAAAGTACCGGCCGTCAGCACCACGGCGCGCGCACGGAACTGCAGGCCGATCTGGGTGACGGCGCCGACCACGCGACTGCCCTCCACCATCAGGTCGTCCACGGCCTGCTGGAACAGCCACAGGTTCGGCTGGTTTTCGATGCGCGAGCGGATCGCCTGCTTGTACAGGATACGGTCGGCCTGGGCACGGGTGGCGCGCACGGCCGGCCCCTTGGACGAGTTCAGGATACGGAACTGGATACCGGCTTCATCGGTTGCAATCGCCATCGCACCGCCCATCGCGTCCACCTCCTTGACCAGGTGCCCCTTGCCGATGCCGCCGATCGAGGGGTTGCAGGACATCTGTCCCAGCGTCTCGATGTTGTGCGTTAGTAACAAGGTCTTCTGGCCCATGCGGGCAGAAGCGAGGGCAGCCTCGGTGCCGGCATGACCGCCGCCGACAACGATGACATCGAATTCAGTAGGAAATAGCATGATGGAAGTGTAAAGCGAGGATATGAGGCCAGATTATAGAGTCTTTTTGCCTCGACGACTCTGTTGCAGCCAGATAAGGGGGGGCGTTCGACAACGATTGTTTCACGTGGAACGTCGTCCGGACTGACACATCCGCACGAATGTTCCACGTGGAACCTTACCCTACCACTTCATGACGGCGTCGTAGCCGGTCTTGACGATCAGCAGCGATACGACTACCAGGAACAATTTACGGACGAATTTGCTGCCGTGCCGGATCGCCAGGCGCGTTCCGACCAGCGAGCCGGCGACCTGGCACACCGCCATCAGCAATCCTAGCTGCCACAGCAAGTGGCCGCTGTAACCGAACCAGATCAGTGCCGAGATGTTGCACGCCACGTTCACGACCTTGGCCGCGGCCGAGGCACTGAGGAAATCGAAGCCGAAGAACCGTACGAACAGAAACATCAGGAAGCTGCCGGTGCCGGGGCCGAAGAAGCCGTCGTAGAAACCGATGCAGGCACCCATGCCGACCGCGGCCATTTTCTCGCTCATGCCGCTGTGAACCGGCGCGTGGATGCTGCCGAAGTCTTTTTTAGTAAACGTGTACACGGCGACGGCCACCAGCACGCAGGGCAGCAAGGCACGCACGAAGTCGGGCGGAACCCGGGTGACGGTGTAGGCGCCGGCAAAAGCGAGCACGAAGGCGGCGGCAGCGGCGGGCGCGGCGGCACTCCACGCCACCCTCACCCGGCGCGCGTAATTGAGCGCGGCCGCGCTGGTCCCGAAAATGCCAGCCAACTTGCTGGTGCCGAACAGGGTCGCCGGCACCTCCTTTGGGAACACCGAGAACATGACAGGAATCTGTATCAGGCCGCCACCGCCGACGACCGCATCGACCAGCCCCGCGAGAAAGGCCGCCGCCCCGAGTACCGCAAAATCAATCATCGAATTCCTGAACAAAAATACGCCAGACAACACAGGCGCATATTGTACGGAAGAACTCGCTTGATATGTTGCCCTCCCCTGAGCGGCACAGCGGCCGCAGTATTGCTGCGGCGCACCAAACAGGGCGTAAGGGCTTCGAGGGTGTCGAGCAAACGCCGGGCAGGACGCCCGGCGCGATTGTCAGGCCGGCTTCTTGCGGCCAGCGGCGGCGAACAGGGCGCCGATTTCGCCAACAATGCCGCGCCGGAACAGCAGCACGCAGGCGATGAAAATAATGCCTGTCACCATGCCTACCGACTCGCCCAGGGTCGAGAACCATTCGATGCCGGTGGTGTTCACCAGGAAGGTGCCCACGTCGCCCAGCTTGTTCTCAAGGGTAATGATGATGAACGCGCCGAGGATGGGTCCGGCCATCGTCCCCATGCCCCCTACCAGCGTCATCAGGATCACCAGGCCCGACATGGTCCAGTGGACGTCGGTCAGCGTCTCGAAGCCCAGCACGACCGTCTTGGTGGCTCCCGCCAGCCCTGTCAGCGCGGCCGACAGCACGAAGGCCATCAGCTTGTACTTGTCGACGTCGTAGCCCAAGGAAATGGCGCGCGGCTCGTTCTCCTTGATCGCCTTGAGCACCTGGCCGAACGGCGAATGCACGGTGCGCACGATCAGTGCGAAGCCGGCGATCGCGATGGCCAGCACCACGTAGTACATCACGAGGTCGCTTTGCAGGTCCAGCATGCCGAGCAGCTTACCGCGCGGCACGCCCTGCAAGCCATCCTCCCCGCCGGTAAGCTTTGTGCGCAGCGCGCCGAAATACACCATCTGCGCGAGCGCCAGCGTAATCATCGAGAAATAGATTCCCTGGCGCCGAATCGCCAGGGCGCCCATCACAAGGCCGACCAAGGCGCCGCCGGCAACGCCGGCCAGAATGCCGAGTTCGAACGGCAGCCCCAGGTCGCGCAACATGACTCCGGTCACGTAACCGGCCGAGCCAAAAAATGCCGCGTGTCCGAACGAGAGCAGGCCGGTAAAACCGATCAGCAAATTGAACGCGCAGGCAAACAGGCCGAAGCACAACAACTTCATGAGGAACACGGGGTAAGCCATGTAAGGGGCGGCCAGCGCGACGGCCAGCGCAATCAGGTAGCCTATATTCCTGGTCATGTTACTGTCCATCTTTCTTGCTCCAATTCTATGCGAGGAGTGCTACTTCTCTTTGCCGAACAGTCCGGCCGGACGCAGCATCAGGACGATCACCATGACCACGAACACCACCACTTCCGAGCCTGCCGGGTAGAACACCCGGGTCATGCCTTCGATCACCCCAAGGCCGAGGCCGGTCAGGATCGATCCCATGATCGATCCCATGCCGCCGATCACGACGACCGCGAACACCACGATGATCAGGTTCGAGCCCATCAGCGGGGTGACGTTGATGATGGGAGCGGCCAGCACGCCCGCGAAGCCGGCCAGCGCGACGCCGAAGCCGTAGGTCAGGGTGACCATCAGCGGCACGTTGATGCCGAAGGCCTCGACCAGCTTGGGGTTTTCGGTACCGGCGCGCAGATAGGAGCCGAGCTTGGTTTTTTCGATCACGAACCAGGTCGCCACGCAGACGCTGAGCGAGGCAAGCACCACCCAGGCGCGGTAGTTGGGCAAGATCATGAAGCCGAGGTCGGTCGCCCCGGCCAGCAAGTCCGGCACCGGATATGGCTGCCCGGATACGCCGAAGAAGGAGCGGAATAACCCTTCGAGCAGCAAGGTAATGCCGAAGGTGAGCAGCAAGCCGTATAAATGGTCGAGCTTGTAGAGCCAGCGCAGCATGGTTTTTTCGACCACCACGCCGAATACGCCGACCAGCAGAGGAGCGACGAGCAGCATGACCCAATAGTTCAGCTCGAAGTAGCTCAGCCCCATCCAGGCCAGGAAGGCGCCCATCATGTAGAGCGCGCCGTGCGAGAAGTTAATCACGTTGAGCAGGCCGAAAATAACGGCCAGGCCAAGCGAGAGCATGGCATAGAACGAGCCGTTGACCAGGCCCAGCAGCAACTGGCTCATCATGGCCTGCAGGGGAACGCCGAATATTTGCATGGCATCACAGTACAAAAGACGCCGGCAACGCCGGCGATGAACATCAAGAACGGCGCCGCCATGTCCGGCAGGCGGCGCCGCGAACGCACCTGTACGCTAGGCGCGGTTCAGCTTATTTCCAGAGAGAGCACTTGGACTCGGCCTTGGTCACATAGGCCTGGTCGCCCGGGATGGTCTGCACCACCTTGTAGTAATCCCATGGATATTTCGATTCGGACGGCTTCTTCACTTCCATCAGGTACATATCGTGCACCATGCGCCCGTCCGGACGGATCACCCCGCCCTTGGCGAACATGTCGTTGATCTTGGTCTTCTTCATGTACGCCATGACCTTGTCGGCGTCGTCGGTACCGGTCGCCTTGACCGCATTCAGGTACGTCATGGCGGCCGAGTAATCGCCCGCCTGCAGCATCGACGGCTCTTTCTTCATCTTGGCGAAATAGCGCTTGGCCCAGGCACGCGTTTCCGGGTTCAGGTCCCAATACCAGCCGGTGGTCAGGTACATTCCCTGGGTGGTGTTCAGGCCGAGCGTGTGCACGTCGTTGATGAACACCAGCAGGCCGGCCAGTTTCATCGACTTGGTGATGCCGAACTCGTTGGCCGCCTTGACCGCGTTGATGAGGTCGCCGCCGGCATTGGCCAGGCCGAGGATCTGCGCCTTCGATGCCTGCGCCTGCAGCAGGAAGGACGAGAAGTCCGACGCCGACAGCGGGTGCTTCACGCTGCCGAGCACGGTGCCGCCGTTGGCCTTGACCACGTCGGCCGTGTCTTTCTCGAGCGACTGGCCGAATGCATAGTCGGCAGTCATGAAATACCAGCTCTTGCCGCCCTTCTTCACGATCGCGCCGCCGGTGCCGCGCGCCAGCGCCACGGTGTCATAGGCGTAGTGCACGGTGTACGGGGTGCAGGCTTCATTGGTCAGCTGGGCAGAACCTGCGCCGATCGAAATGAATACCTTCTTCTTTTCCGCCGCCAGCTTGGCCATGGCCAGGTTGGCGCCCGAATTGGTGCCGCCGATCAGCATGTCGACGCCTTGCTGGTCGAACCACTCGCGTGCCTTGCTGGCGGCAATGTCGGCCTTGTTCTGGTGGTCGGCCGAGACGAATTCGATCTTCTTGCCGTTGATCGCGCCACCCATGTCCGCGATAGCCATCTTGATTGCTTCCGCGCCGCCCGGGCCGTCGACGTCGGAATACAGACCCGACATGTCGCTGATCATCCCGATCTTGATCGTATTGCCCGAGATCTGGGCCTGGGCCGGGAAAGACATGCCTATTGCGCATGCTGCGGCTGCTGCGATGGCGATTGCTTTACGTTTCATTTTGTCTCCGTTGGAAGGATGTTGTAGCAAGTTGAACCAGTTCCTACACGCCCAGCAACTCGGTCAGTACCGGCATCTTGGCGTTCAATTCGGACGAAGCGAAGGTCTCGACGATACGACCATGCTCGACCACATAAAACCGATCCGCCAGCGGCGCGGCGAAGCGGAAATTCTGTTCCACCATCACGATGGTGTAGCCCTTGGCCTTCAGGGTCGTGATCATGCGGGCCAGGCCCTGCACCACCACCGGCGCCAGCCCTTCGGAGATCTCGTCAAGCAAGAGCAGGCGCGCCCCGGTGCGCAGGATGCGCGCGACCGCCAGCATCTGCTGCTCGCCGCCCGACAGCCGCGTACCCTGGCTGTTCTTGCGTTCGAGCAGGTTCGGAAACATCTCGTAGATCTCTTGCACCGACATGCCCTTGTCGCCCCCGCTCAGAGCGGGCGGCAGCATCAGGTTTTCTTCGGTCGAGAGCGAGGAGAAAATGCCGCGCTCCTCGGGGCAATAGCCGATGCCCAGGTGGGCGATGCGGTGGGTCGGCAACCCGATCGCTTCGGTCCCGTTGACCTTGATCGAGCCGGTGCGGGTACCGGTCAGCCCCATGATCGCGCGCAGGGTAGTCGTACGCCCGGCGCCATTGCGCCCCAGCAGCGTCACCACTTCGCCGGCTTTCACCGACAGATTAATGTCATGCAAGATATGCGACTCGCCGTACCAGGCCTGCAGATTGGTGATTTCAAGCGCGGTCGTCATCAATGCGTTCCTTCCAGCGCGGCGTCGGCGGTGCCCATGTAGGCTTCCATCACCTGGGGATTCCTGGAGACCTCGGCATAGCTGCCCTCGGCCAGCATGGCGCCGCGCTGCAAGACCGTGATCTTGTCGCAAATACCAGCCACCACGTTCATATTGTGTTCCACCATGAGAATAGTCCGGCCAGCAGACACCTTCTTGATCAATTCGGTGACCCGGTGCACATCTTCGTGGCCCATCCCCTGTGTCGGTTCATCGAGCAGCATCAGTTCCGGCTCCATCGCCAGCGTGGTGGCGATCTCGAGCGCCCGCTTGCGTCCATAGGGCAGGTCGACGGTGATGGTGTCGGCAAATTCGGTCAGGTCCACTTCGGCGAGCAGCTGCATGGCCCGGTCGTCCAGGCGTGACAGTGAGCGCTCGCTTTGCCAGAAGTGAAAGGAGCTACCCAATTCGCGCTGCAAGCCGATGCGCACGTTCTGCAGTACGCTCAAGTGGGGAAAGACCGCGGAAATCTGGAAGGAGCGGATGATACCCATGCGCGCGATCTGGGCCGGCCTGGCCTGTGTGATGTCGCGCCCGTTAAACAGGATATGGCCCGATGTCGGCACCAGGAATTTGGTCAGCAGGTTGAAGCAGGTCGTCTTGCCGGCCCCGTTCGGACCGATCAGCGCATGGATATGGCCGCGCTGTACGCTCAGATTTACGTCGCTAACTGCTGTAAATCCCTTGAACTCTTTCGTCAAGTTTCTCGTTTCCAAGATGACGTCTGTCATTGCGTCTCCAGAATATAATTTTCATACCGCTTTGAGAACTTATTTGTCAGATAATACACACAACAGATTCTTGTCACAATACAGTATAACTACCATGCTCTCGGATGTGAGCAATCAAACCCTGGAAGCCTTGACCTTTTCCAGGGCTTGGATTGGCTGGGCCATCATCATCTCGGCCGCTTTCTCGGCGATCATCAAGGTTGGGGAATTTGTGTTCCCGGATGTAATGTCAGGCATCACCGATGCATCGACCACCCGCAATCCCCCTACCCCGATCACGCGCAACTGACTGTCGACGACCGCCATCGGATCATCGGTGCGCCCCATCTTGCAAGTGCCGACCGGATGAAAAATCGTGGTACCGATCAAACCGGCCGCTTGCGCCAGTTCGTCCTCGGTGCGGTAGTCCAGGCCCGGTTTGAACTCCTGTGGCGAGAACTTCGCCAGCGCCGGGGCGGCTACGATGCGGCGAGTCAGGGCCAGTGCCGCCGCCGCGGTTTTCCTGTCCTCCGGCGTGCTCAGGTAATTGGCCGTAATTTTGGGCCCCGCGTAGGAATCGTTGCAGGCAATGCGGACATGGCCGCGCGAAGTCGGGCGCAGGTTGCATACGCTGGCGGTAAAAGCGGGAAACCCATGGAGCGGATCGCCAAATTTATCCAGCGACAAAGGTTGCACGTGATACTCCAGGTTGGCCGTGGCCTGGCCGGGGTCGGACCTGGCGAACGCCCCCATCTGGGACGGCGCCATCGACATCGGACCGCTCTGGAACATTGCATATTCGAGGCCGATCTTCATTTTTCCCAGCCAGCCGGCGGCCATGGTGTTCAGTGTCCTGGTCCCCGTCACCTTGTAGACCATGCGCAACTGCAAATGGTCCTGCAGGTTTTCGCCAACCCCGGGCGCGTCGAGCACAGGGGTAATGCCGCATTGCTGCAAAGCCGAAGCCGGACCGATTCCGGAGAGTTGCAGTATGTGGGGCGAGCCGATGGCCCCCGCGGTCAGCACCGTTTCCCGCTGCGCCGTGGCGCTCCAGGCCTTTGCGCCGCCGCTGAACTCTACTCCCCGGCACACCTTGCCTTGTTCCGTATGCTCGATAATCAACCTTTCCACATGACAGC
>Ga0066461_1000164_pt1 | contig 28989 bp, 26 predicted proteins | sample LakWasMe91_HOW11_2_FD_59572 | JGI IMG/M metagenome (GOLD analysis project Ga0066461, IMG submission 59572) | Freshwater sediment methanotrophic microbial communities from Lake Washington under simulated oxygen tension - Sediment Metagenome 91_HOW11 | ecosystem: Environmental > Aquatic >...
ATGTGCTGCGAAATGGGGTTCCCGCCTGCGCGGGAACGACGAAAGGGGTGCGGCCGGGAATGAAGGAAGTTCCTTAACCGAGCATGCAGTCAGCCGCCACGTATTCGTAGCCCAGCGCCTGCGCCACAGCGGCGTAGGTCACCTTGCCATGACAGACGTTCAGGCCATTCTTCAGGTGCGGATCGTCGAGCATCGCTTTTTTCCAACCCTTGCCGGCGAGCGCAATTGCGTGGCCGATGGTGGCGTTGTTGAGCGCGAAGGTCGACGTGCGCGCAACGGCGCCTGGCATGTTGGCCACGCAGTAATGCACCACGCCGTCGACAATGAAGGTTGGGTCGGCGTGCGTGGTTGCGTGCGAGGTTTCGAAGCAACCGCCCTGGTCGATCGCGACGTCGACCACGACCGCGCCGGCCTTCATGCGCGAGATCATGCCGCGCGTGACCAGCTTGGGCGCCGCCGCGCCGGGGACGAGCACGCCGCCGATGACGAGGTCGGCGGAAAGCACCGCTTCCTCGATCGCATGTGCGTTCGAGTACAGCGTCGAGATCCGGTTGCCGAACACCAGGTCGAGCTGGCGCAGGCGCTCGATGCTCTTGTCGAGCACGGTGACGCGGGCCCCCGTACCAATCGCCATTTGCAGCGCATTGGTGCCGACCACGCCGGCGCCGATGATGACGATATGGCCGGCCGCCACGCCCGGCACGCCGCCCAGCAGCAAGCCCATGCCGCCCTTCGATTTTTCAAGGTGGGCCGCGCCGGCCTGGATTGCCATGCGCCCGGCCACTTCGCTCATCGGCGCCAGCAATGGCAGGCCGCCACCGGCGCCGGTGATGGTTTCGTAAGCGATGCAAATGGCGCCCGACCTGACCAGCGCTGCGGTCTGCTCCGGGTCCGGAGCCAGGTGCAGGTAGGTGTACAGGATCTGGCCCTCGCTGAGCATGGCGCATTCACCAGGCTGCGGCTCCTTGACCTTCACGATCATGTCGGCGTGCGCGAAAATTTCCTTGGCCGTGGCGACGATGGTGGCACCGGCAGCTTCGTACTGCTCGTCGGAAAGGCCGATCTCTCCGCCTGCGTTTTGTTGAACCAGCACCTGATGGCCGCGCGCAGCAAGCTCGCGAACGCTGGGTGGTGTGAGGCCAACCCGGTATTCGTGGTTCTTGATTTCTTTTGGAACGCCTACTTTCATATTAACCTCCCATATTAGCTGCGCTAAAGGCCGCCAGCCCTCGAATTGGGCTGGCGAATCATTTCTATGATTACAGACCGAGCGTCATCAGGCTTGCGTTACCGCCAGCCGCAGTCGTATTGATGCAAAGAGCACGTTCGGCAACCAGCCGCCACAGCGGAATCGCCCCGACCTCGGAGGTGCTGATCATGGCCACGATGGCGCCCGGGCGTGCCGCCAGCACGGGGCGCAGGCCGGGCGCGAGGCCCGCTTCCACCAGCGCCACCTGGAAGGCAATCTCGCAGGCGTCGACGTTGCCGACGAATTCGATCCGGTCCTTCACTTCCGGCGGCAGGCCTTCCGGAATCACTTCGCGCGAGCGGGCCACCACGACAGCCCGGTTTCCGGTCGCAAGGACAGCGGCCAGCTGGTTGAGCAACACGCCGATATCGGCGGCGGCGCACAGGATTGCACCGCGCGGCACGAAGGCGAGCGTGTTGCGCTCGCCGGTCGGCCCCGGCAGGGTCAGGGCGGCGCCCGTCAGGGTGGTGCGCATGTATTGTTCGGCCAGCGTCACGACGCGCGCATGGCCGTGGGTCCTGGCCCACACCAGCAATGCGTCCAGGCCCGGCGTGGCGTGGCGCTCATGCTGCAGCAGCGGCGCGGCGCCGCGCTGAAGGCGTTTCAGGTAGAGCGGTCCGCCCGCTTTCGGCCCGGTGCCGGACTTGCCCTCGCCGCCGAATGGCTGCACGCCGACGACGGCGCCAACGATGTTGCGGTTCACGTAGATATTGCCCACGTGTGCGCGCGATGAAATGTGGTTGATGGTTTCATCGATGCGCGAATGGACCCCGAGCGTGAGGCCGAAACCGCTGGCGTTGATGGAATCGACCAGTTTGGGCAGCTCCGCGCGCTTGTAGCGGATGATGTGTAGGACCGGGCCGAATACTTCCTGGGTCAGTTCCGACAATGCGCCGATTTCAAACACGGTCGGGGCCACGAAGGTGCCCTGCGCTTGCAGTTCCGGATCGATCTCCAGCGCGAACCAGCTCTTGGCAGTCGTTTTCATGCGCTCGATGTGCGCGAGCAGGCCTTGCTGCGCTTGCGCGTCGATCACGGGGCCGATATCGGTGGACAAACGGTCCGGGCTTCCGATCCGCAGTTCCTGCATCGCGCCCCGAAGCATGGCAATCGTCTTGTCCGCGATTTCCTCCTGCAGGAACAGCACCCGCAATGCCGAGCAACGCTGGCCCGCGCTGTCGAAGGCCGAACTGATCACGTCCTGCACCACCTGCTCCGGCAGGGCCGAGGAATCGACGATCAGGGCGTTCTGGCCGCCGGTTTCTGCTATCAGGGCGATATCGCACGCTTCCCTAACCTCGCGCCGCGACAGGGTCTGGTTGATCAGCTGCGCGACCTCGGTCGACCCGGTGAAGATCACGCCCTTGATGCGTTCGTCATCGCACAGCGCAGCGCCGACCACTTCGCCGCGGCCCGGCAGCAGTTGCAGGGCTCCGGCCGGAATGCCGGCCTCATGCAACAACTGGACTGCGCGATACGCGATCAGCGGCGTTTGTTCGGCCGGCTTGGCCAGCACCACGTTGCCGGCCGCCAGCGCGGCCGCTATTTGCCCGGTGAAGATCGCGAGCGGAAAATTCCATGGGCTGATACAGGCGACCGGACCGAGCGCCAGCAGGTTCTGGGTGGCGTGCATCTGGGCCGAGTAGTAGCGCAGGAAGTCGACCGCCTCGCGAATCTCGGCAACCGCATTCGGAAGCGACTTGCCGGCTTCGCGCACCGCCAGCGCCATCAGCTCGTCGCTATGCTGTTCGAACAGGTCGGCGGCGCGCGCAATGACGGCGGCCCGGCCCGACGGCGCGGTTGTTTGCCAGTCCATCGCGTAGGCGGCAGCACTGGCGAGCGCGGTGTCGACGTCGGCTGGCGTGGCTTCGCTCACGTAGCCGACGATGTCGAGCGCTTGCGCCGGGTTGACCACGGCTCGCGGCGCGGCGCCGGCGGGGGTGGCGCCGTCGATCAGCGGGCGCGCGGTCCAGCTGCGGTATTGGGCCAGGGAGCTCGCCAGTTTGCGCAGCACGTTTTCATCGGCCAGGTCGATGCCGGAGGAATTTTTGCGTTCATTCCCGAACAGGTCGCGCGGCAATGCAATGGCCGGGTGCGGCGCGCCGCCCAGTGCGCGCGCCGCTTCGAACGGGTCGGCGATGAGCGATTCGATGGCGACGCTTTCGTCGACGATCTGGTTCACGAACGACGAATTGGCGCCGTTTTCCAGCAGGCGGCGCACCAGGTAGGCGAGCAGCGTTTCGTGCGAACCGACCGGCGCGTACACGCGGCAAGGGATGCCCAGCTTGTCGCTGCCGACGATCTGGTCGTACAAGGTCTCGCCCATGCCGTGCAGGCACTGGAATTCGAAATCGCTCACGCCTTGGCGCGTGGCCCAGGTGTGGATGACGGACAGGCTGTGCGCGTTGTGGGTGGCAAATTGAGGGTAGATGACGTCGGTGGCGGCCAGCAGTTTCTTGGCGCAGCACAGGTAGGACACGTCGGTGTAGACCTTGCGCGTATAGACCGGGTAGCCGGCCATGCCGTCCACCTGTGCGCGCTTGATTTCGGCGTCCCAGTAGGCGCCCTTCACCAGCCGCACCATGAACTTGCGCCCGCTGCGGCGCGCCAGGTCGGTCAGGAAGTCGATCACGAACGGGCAGCGCTTCAGGTAGGCCTGCACCACGAAGCCGATGCCGTCGAAGCCGGCCAGCTCGGGGTCGAAGGCCAGTGCTTCCATCATGTCGAGCGAGATTTCAAGGCGGTCTGCTTCTTCCGCGTCGATGTTCAGGCCGATGTTGTATTTCTTGGCAAGCAGCACAAGGCTGCGCACGCGCGGCAGCAGTTCGTCCATCACGCGCGCATGCTGGGCGCGGCTGTAGCGCGGGTGCAGCGCCGACAGCTTGACCGAAATGCCCGGCCCGGCCTTGATGCCGCGCGCGTTCGAGGCGCGGCCGATCGCGTGGATCGCCTGTTCGTAGGCGGCGTAGTAGTTTTTCGCGTCGAGCTCGGTCAGCGCGGCCTCGCCCAGCATGTCGTAGGAATAGCGGTAGCCGCGCTCTTCATTCGGGCGGCTGTTCTCGAGCGCTTCGGCGATCGTCTGGCCGGTCACGAACTGGTTGCCCAACATGCGCATGGCCAGGTCCACGCCCTTGCGGATCAGCGGCTCGCCGCCTTTTCCGATCAGCTTGGTCAAGGCGGAACCGAGCCCGGTTTCGCTGCTGGTCGCGACCAGCTTGCCGGTGATGAGCAGGCCCCAGGTGGCCGCGTTGACGAACAGGGAAGGCGATTCGCCCAGGTGCTTGCGCCAGTCGCCCTTGCTGATCTTGTCGGCGATCAGGCGGTCGGCGGTCTCGCTGTCGGGAATGCGCAACAGTGCTTCGGCCAGGCACATCAGTGCCACGCCTTCTTCCGACGACAATGAAAACTCATGCATCAGCGCATCCACGCCGGATGCGCGCGTGCGTTTTTCGCGCACTGCCGCCACCAGCCGGTGCGCCAGCGCGTGCGCTTCGCCATTCGCGCCCGCGTCCTGCGCCAGCAGTGCCGTCACGGCGGCCTGTTCGTCGCACCGGGCCGCCGCGGTGATGGCGGCGCGCAAAGGGCTGGGCGCGGGCAGGATTTCTTCCTGCAGGGCAGCGAAGGGGACCAAGGAGATCGCCGGAGAAGCGGCAGTTTGCATGAACAAGTCTTTAAAAAATGAGAAAAAACGCGCGCGTCGCGACCTCATCCGGGCGGCGCCAACGGCACGCGGGGTGTGTGTAAAAGATGATTCGATTGTAGGGCTAAATCTTCTGGATTAATTCTGGTATTACGGAAGACTAGCCATAGATAGTTTTTGGTGAGACAATTTCACCAAATATAATTTATAACCGGAGATGCCAGACATGCTTGACAAGATCAGCAAGAAAATCCTCGCCGAGCTGCAGAGCGACGGCCGTATCAGCAATGTGGAACTGGCCGCGCGCGTGAACCTCTCGCCGGCCGCCTGCCTCGAGCGCGTGCGCAAGTTGCATGACTCCGGTTACATCATGGGTTACACGGCCCAGCTCAATCCCCAGTTGCTCGACGTATCCCTGCTGGTGTTTATCGAGGTCGTGCTCGATCGCACCACGCCGGAAGTATTCGATGCCTTCAAGCATAGCGTACAACTGATTCCAGAGGTACTGGAATGTCATATGGTGGCCGGCGGCTTCGATTACCTGGTCAAGGCGCGCGTGAAGGACATGGCGGCCTACCGCGAATTCCTGGGCAAGACGCTGCTCCAGAAAGGCGTGCGCGAAACCCATACCTACGCGGTGATGGAGGAAGTCAAGAACACCACGAAGTTGCCGATCAGGTAAGTAGCGTAAAAAATTCCTCTGGGTAACTCTGTTTGTACTGTACGTACGAAATATCTTGTGCGATAGTTAGTTTACCGCGCGGTTCGTTGGAAAGTTCGACCGCAGGTCTACACAGGCATGTCCAACATGCTCAAAACTATCTGGCGACACGTATCGCCCAGGGGACACATGAAGATTCTTACATCCACCAAGGTGCGGCATGCCGTATTGTGCATGGGCGCCGCCGGTGCCGGCGCCTTCCTCGTTTTCCTGGTCAATGTGGTGCTCCCTGGCACCTTGGGTCCGGTCCTCGGCGCCTTCCTGGCCGGCCTGGTGAGCGTGCCGCTCTTCCTTGTCGTCGGGAAAGGCAGGAAAGCCGGCGAGAGTGGAAAATTCATCGAACTGGTCGGGCATTCGATCGACGACATCATGATCGGCGCGGCCGAGACTTCCTACTTCGTCGATTCGGTGAAAAAACAGATCGAGCAGGACGTCCAGATCGCGCTGGCGGTGGTCGCCAGCTCGGAACAGAACGCGCATACGACCGAGCGCATCGCGTCCAACGCGGAACGCGCGGCCAGGGTGGCCGCCCAGGTGCGCAGCGAAAGCGTGGCCGGACGGGCCGAAGTCGACCAGGGCCTGCACCGGATCAGCAGCGCGCGCAAGGATGCGCAACAGGCCGCCGCGACCATGGTGGCGCTGCAGGAAAAATCCAAGGGCATCGCCGGCTTTACCCAGGTCATCACCGAGATTTCGGCCCGCACCAACCTGCTGGCCCTGAACGCGGCCATCGAGGCGGCGCGCGCTGGCGAGCACGGGCGCGGGTTTGCCGTGGTTGCCGGCGAAGTGAGGCAGTTGGCGCACCGCACCAAGGAAGCGACCGACGAAATCGGCGTGATGGTGCGCGCCATTAACGAGCAGGCCGAACAGGCGACCAAGGGCATGACGTCGCTCACGACGGTAGTGAGCGAGGCGGCCGGCAATGTCGAGCGCGTACACGGCCTGTTGAGCAACATCGAGCAGTCCTCGGGAGTGTCGGAAGAGGAAATCGGCCAAATCGCCGTGGCCGCGCGCGAACACGTGCAAACGACCAGGGTGATTGCCGATTCGCTGTCGCAGATTCGCGACAGCATGCTGTCGATCGATGCCGCACTGCCGCGCGCGACCGGCTCGGCCATGGCGCTGGCTGACAAGGCCGAAACGATCGCCGGAGCGCTTGGCGACTCGTCGATGGAAACCTCGCACGACGCGATCCGGGTGGCCGCGCAGCAAGCGGCGCAGGAAGTGGGACGCTTGTTCAGTGCCTCGATCGCCTCGGGCAGGATCAGCCGCGACGCCTTGTTCGACCGTCACTACAAGCCGGTTTCCAACACCAACCCGCCCAAGCACACCACCCGCTTCGACTCCTTCACCGACCGCGTGCTGCCGGAAATTCAGGAAGCCGTGCTGGCCGCGCTGCCCCAGCTGTCCTATGCGGGCGCGGTCGACAACAATGGATATTTTCCGACCCACAACAAGAAGTTTTCCCAGCCGCTGACCGGCGATTACGATATCGACATCGTCAACAACCGGACCAAGCGCATCTTCAGCGACCGCACCGGCAGCCGCTGCGGCTCGAACACCAAGCCCTTCCTGCTGCAAACCTACAAGCGCGACACCGGCGAGGTCATGCACGACCTGTCCGCGCCGATCTACGTCGACGGCAAGCACTGGGGCGGTTTCCGGGTCGGCTACCGCTCCAGCGCGAAACACTGAGCTTACTGGACGGCCGCGGTGCCGGTAGCGCGCGCCAATGCGCCGTTGCGCAGCCACTTGTGGGCGAAGCTGCGCGCATCGCGTTCGTGCCACAGCATGTCGAGGTGCACCGCCGGCATGGCGAACGGTAACTCGCGCCACACCAGCGCGTCGGTCATGCCGGTCGAGGCGATCAAGTGCTTCGGCAACACCGTGATGAGGTCTGAATTGGCGACCACCTTGCCTGCCGTGAAGAACTGATTGACCGTCAGCAAGATGCGGCGCTGGCGCCCGAGCTGGGCCAACGCTTCGTCGGCCAGGCCGTGCGCGCGCCCGGAAAAACTCACCAGCAGGTGATTATTGGCGCAGTAATTGTCCACCGTCAGTTCCACCTTGGCCAGCGGATGGTTCTTGCGCATCACCGCGACGTAATGGCCTGAATACAGTCGCTCGTGCCGGATCGGCGAACTCGTGTCGCTCGACAACTGCGCGGCCACCCCCGGGAAAAAACCGACCGCCAGGTCGATGTCACCGCGCAGCAGCATCGGGCGCGGCTCGCGCGTGGTCAGCGGCACCATGCGCACGTTCACGCCGGGGGCTTCGCTTTCGATCGAGCGCACCAGCGAGGGCAGCCAGAAAGCCGCCGTCGCGTCCGCCATCGCCATGCGGAAGGTGGCGTGGGTCTTGGAAACGTCGAAGGTTTCCGGGGTCACGGCCTGTTCCAGTCCCGCCAGCGCCTGGCGTACCGCCGGCCACAGCGCTTCCGCGCGCGGGGTCGGTTTGACGCCATACGCGGTGCGGATCAGCAATTCGTCGCCCAGGCTCTCGCGCAGGCGCTTGATGGCGTTCGATACCGCCGGCTGGGTCATGGCAAGGTGGCCCGCGGCGCGGGTCAGGTTCTGCTCGGTCATTACGGCGTCGAAAACGCGCAGCAGGTTCAAATCAAGCGTCAGGAAACTCATGGCTGGCCAAAAAAAGTGTGGTTTGAATGATCACAGGGTGTGCCCAAACACATAGTACACCCATTTCATTCACAATTCGTATAATTGGTATCAGAAAACGCAATTAGATTTATATGTTGCACCGCAGTATAGTTCAGCTAACCCAATGACGAATCGATCGGAAAATATCATGTCTGCTACCGTTTCCCTGTTCCAAACTGCCGTTGGCGCAGTCGGCAACACCTCCCTGTTCCCAATGGTCCGCGGTCTCGTCGGCTTCTCGCTGTTCGCCGGCCTGGTCATGCTGTTCCGTCCACTGCTGACCGGCATGATCCACGCACTGACGCTGGTGGTCAAGCCAAGCCTGACGCAAGAACAACGGGCTGCTCGCCGCCATATGCGCGATGCCCAAATGATGCAACGCCTGATCAATTCGTGCAATGCCCCAAGCCATGAGGCGGAATTGCGCGCCATTGCTGCCCGCGAATAAAACGACAGCAAAAAAAGAAAACGCGGCGCCTGGGCATACCAGGCGCCGCGTTTTTTTTTGCTGCTGCGCCAATGACGCACCGGGGATGATGGCCTTTACTTGCCCAGCAGCGCAGGCTTGAGGGAACGGTCGACCGGCTTGTCGCCCAGCCAGATGCGCAGCACTGCGTTATAAAACACCAGATCAGGCACCACCTCGCCGATTTTCTTGCCGTTCAGCTCGCACTGGGTGCCGCTGCCCGGAATCCAGTCCAGGTGCAGCACATCGCCTTTCTTGATCTTTTCCAGCAGTGCGAACATTTCACCGAACTTGCTGATCTGGGACACGATTTTCGATTTTTCGGCCTTGTCCAGGTTGTCGTTCAAGCCATCCATGAAGGCCTTCCCGAAGTCATCCGACGAGATATCACGCGCCATTACCAGTGTCATGCGGCGCGGGCCATCCATTTTCAGGATGTCGGGCACGCTGTTTTTCTTCTCCGGCAGGTAGAGGCCGGCCGCGTACACATTGACGATGAACTTGGTACGCATACCGAGTCCGTTGAGCTTCAGATCCTTGCCCGCGACCTTGGTGGTGTCGTCGAACTTGATGCCGTCCACCTCGCCGGCCTGCGCCGCCTGGCCCAGGCTGAAGGCGAGACAAGCGCTGGCCAGCAGGCATTTGATGAGCTTATTGAGTGTGATCATGGTGTCTCCAGGGGTTGTAGAAGTGTTTAACGGGTCAATTCAGGACTCTTCCCACGCAGCTTGCCAACTAACTTGCAAGCGCCTGCTTCGCGGCGATGCGCTGCCGCACCGTTGCGCTTGCAATCTCTTTCCTTAACGCAGGCCGAGGCTGGAGCGTGGACAGGCTGGCCTGCGCTTCATGGTCCAGCTTGAACACGCTGACCACGCGCGCCAGGTTGGCCGCCTGGTCCTGCATGGAAGCGGCGGCAGCCGCAGCCTCCTCGACCAGCGCCGCATTCCGCTGGGTCGACTCGTCCATCTCGAGGATGGTATGGTTGACGTGCGCGATGCCGCTGCTCTGCTCCTGGCTGGCCGAGGTGATCTCGCCCATGATGTCGGTGACCCGGCGCACGCTTGCCACCACCTCTTCCATCGTCACCCCGGCCTGCTCCACGAGTTTGCTGCCATCGCGCACCTTGTCGACCGAGTCGCCGATCAGTTGCTTGATTTCCTTGGCGGCCGCCGCCGAGCGCTGGGCCAGGTTGCGCACCTCGGAGGCGACGACCGCGAAGCCGCGCCCCTGTTCGCCGGCGCGCGCCGCTTCCACCGCGGCGTTCAAGGCCAGGATATTGGTTTGGAAGGCAATACCATCGATCACGCCGATGATGTCGGCGATCTTCCTGGACGATGCCGTGATCGAGCCCATGGTGTCAATCACGTGCGAGACCACCGAGCCGCCGCGCAGCGCCACCTCGGATGCGGTTGCCGCGAGCGCATTGGCCTGGCGCGCATTGTCGGCATTTTGCTGGACGGTATTGGTCAGTTCGCGCATCGCGCCCGAGGTCTGGCCGAGCGAAGCGGCCTGCTGCTCGGTGCGCGACGACAGGTCCAGGTTGCCGCTCGCGATTTCGCCGGAAGCCGATGCGATCGACTCGGTGCCGGCGCGCACTTCGGCCACGATCTTGATCAGGCTGGCGTTCATATGCCGCAGTGCCTCCATCATCTGGCCGGTTTCGTCGTGCCTGGCGACCTCGATGATACTGGTCAGGTCGCCGTCGGCCACGCGCCTGGCGATGCCGACCGCTTCATTGAGGGGACCGGTGATGCTGCGCGTGGCGAGGAAGGCCACCACCAGCGACAGCGCGCTCGCGCCCAGCGCCAGCACCAGGATCAGGAGCTGGGTGTTGCCCGTTGCCTTGGATGCATCCTGGCCGGCCTTGACCATCACCTCGTTCTGGTAGGCGATGAACTGGTCGAGCCGCGTGAAATACTTGCCCTGCTGCGGACGCAGCGAGAACATGAACTTGACCATCGCGTCGTCCTTCTTGTCCTCATTGATGAGCTTGATAAAGACGCCTTGCGCGGGAACGAATTTGTCGCGGATCGCCATGATCGCGTTCAGGATTTCCTGGGCCTGAGGGGTGCTCACCTGTGTGGCGAGCTCATCGATGATGGCGCTGGCACTGGCGCTATGGGTATTGATGTTGTCGACTTCCTTCTTGATCTGGGCCGGATCGGTCATGATCAGCACGTTGAGCATGCTGCGCGTGACTTCGTTGACGTCGGCCTTGATGCGGTTGGCCGCCACCGTCTTGGGATAGCGCGTGTCGACCATGGTGCCGACTTCCCGGTTCAGGCTCGCGATGCGGGTGTAGGAAAGGCCGGCCAGCATCAGCAGCAAGGCGATCACCACGCCGAAGCCGATCGCCAGGCGCTGGCCGATACTCATGTCTTTAATATTCATCATCGTGAACCCCTTGCTGGTCCCCGGCGCGATCTGCCAGGCGATTCGAAAAATAGTATGAGCGTGCTAAAACCGAGAGGCAAATATACCATCACTCATTGCAAGAAAATTAAAGGATATCCACTAATTCAACGCAGATCAGACACTTTTAGCGGAAAAATTGCCATTCCAGCCATTAAGTTATTGAATTTCATGATACCGGTCATTCAGCAGAAGCAGACGACGGATGTGGCACGTGCGACAAGGTTTGCGTCAGTCGAGCACAATAGGAAAACAAAGCGCGAAGAGCGTTGCAAGCCTGATTCGGGGAGGGGCCATGCCTTATAAAGCAATATCGGATTTGCCAGACAGCGTGCGCGACAACCTGCCGGTGCACGCGCAGGAAATCTACAAGGAAGCGTTCAACAGCGCCTACGAGGAATACAAGGAGCGCGGCCCGGAGGGGCGCGAGGAAACCGCCCACAAGGTGGCGTGGTCGGCCGTCAAGAAAAAATACCGGAAAAACGACAGGAACGGCAAGTGGGAACTGGCCGACTGAGGAGCAATTACTTCTTGGCGGCCTGCAACAGCTCGTACTTGGCGCGCAGCTCTTCAGTGGTTTCGCGCCAGGCCGGGTTGAACGGAATGCAGCTGACCGGACACACCTGCTGGCATTGCGGCTCATCGTAGTGACCGACGCATTCGGTGCACTTGTTCGGATCGATCTCGTAGATCTCAAGACCCATCGTAATGGCTTCGTTCGGGCACTCGGGCTCGCACACGTCGCAGTTGATGCAGTCGTCGGTAATCAGTAAAGCCATGCTTGCTATTCCAGCTTATTCGACAGGCGGCGCCATCGATGCGATTTTCTTCTGCAGCCAGCGGTCCACCGAGGGAAACACGAACTTCGAGACATCACCGCCGAGGATGGCGATTTCGCGCACGATGGTGCCCGAAATGAACTGGTATTGGTCGGACGGCGTCAGGAACATGGTTTCGACATCGGGCAGCAGGTAGCGGTTCATGCCCGCCATCTGGAACTCGTATTCGAAGTCCGAGACCGCGCGCAGGCCGCGCACGATCACGCGCGCATCGTGCTTGCGTACGAAATCCTTGAGCAGGCCGGAAAAGCTCTCGACCACCACATTCGGATAGTGCCCCAGCACCTCGTTGGCGATCTCGAGGCGTTCGTCCAGGTCGAAAAAAGGCCGCTTGTTCTTGCTGTCTGCCACACCGACGATCAGGCGATCGAACAGCCCGGATGCGCGGCGCACCAAATCTTCGTGGCCGCGCGTGAGCGGATCGAATGTTCCTGGATAAACGGCTACAACCATCACAGCTCCTAGAGACACACACAATATAGAACGGGCATTATGCCTGAAATTCAGGCGGCGGCCAGCCTTCGGGCCAGCTCAGCAGGCCGATGCCGCGATATGCATGATCTATGCGGGGTTTTCTTACAACTATCGCAACCTTAGTAGATGAAAGAACACGCCTCCGGCCTTGCCCGAACGCAGCAGTTCCCACGGGGCGAGCCAGTCGGGCATGGCGCTGCCATCGTCCGGCTCGAACAGCAGCGCGGCGCCCGCTTCGGCATACACCAGCGCGTCCTCCTTCAGCAGCTTGATGCACAGCGGCAGCATCTTGCTCAGGAAATCCTGATGGTAGGGCGGATCGAGGAAAACCAGGTCGAAGCGCTGGCCGCGCAAGGCCATGCCCTGGGCAGTGGCGAGCGCGTCGCCGCGCACCAGCTCGACCGTGTCGGCCTTCAGCTTGGCCTTGATGGCCTCGAGCTGGCGCACGACGGGAGTATGCGAATCGACCATCGTGACCGAGGCAGCGCCGCGGCTTGCCGCCTCGAAGCCGAGTGCGCCGCTGCCGGCGAACAAGTCGAGGCAGGCGGCGCCCGACCAGTCGCCGTCCCACAGGTGGCTGATCCAGTTAAAGACGGTTTCGCGCACGCGGTCCGGGGTCGGGCGCAAACCGAGCGCGTCCAGCACGGGCAGCGGGGTGCGCTTCCACGCGCCCCCGATGATGCGCACCTGTTGCGGCGGCGGGGCCCGGTGGACCGGGGTCTTGGGAGGCTTCTTTTGCATGGCGGAACTCGGGGAATCGGATCGGCGGCACTATAGCATGCGCCGCGCGGGCGCCGGCCGATGCGCCCTGCCCACTTACTGAGGTTCTGCCGCGAGTTCTTTAAAGTCGTCGATCCAGCCCTGCATGCGGCGCTGCGCATGGGCTTTCTGCTCTGGCGTGGCGATGCGTACCGCGGTCAGGATCATCTGGATGGTGCCCGTGATCGAGGCGTCGAAGAAAGCCTTGCGCTCGGGTGCGTCGAAGCGGCCCACGATGTCCTTGACCAGTTGTTCGACCAGGGCCGTGGTCTGCTCCTTGCCAAGCTTTTCCTGCTCCACCTTGCGCAGAAGGGCGAGGATTTTTTTCTGGCGCAAGAGGCGCTCCTCATACCAGATCTCGTTGTTGAGCGGGCGCGCGTCGGAGACCTTGCGCAGGACCGCTTCCTGCGCCCTCGAGAAGTTGCCGAACCACAGTTCCAACTGCTGCATCGATTTCTTGAAGCGCTGCTTCTGGCGCTTTTCGGTATCGCCGCTCAGGAACTTGTCGCGGTAGTCCTCGTTCTTGGAGCGAAACTTCTTTTCCATTTTCGCGATTTGCTCGGGGCGCACCGAGCGCGCCAGGTCGGCCAGCTCGGGCACGGCCTTGAGCGCGAGCACGTCGGTGCGCGCCTTGATTTCGCGGTAGTCGGCCATCAGCTCGGCCTCGGTCAGGTTGCCCGCCAACTGGCGCCGGCCGGTGGCCAGCAGTTGCGCATAATCCTTGAGCTGGCTCTTGCGGTGCCATTGGAAGATGCGGTCGATGTCCTGCCTGACCCATTCGCCCTGGTCGGCGTCGAGGTCGAGATAGGCGTTGAGCCACCAGTACAGCAAGGTATCGCCCTGGTTGTACACCAGACGCATGCTGCTGCAGCCGGCCGCCAGCAGCATGACAACGATCAGGCACAACGCGCGAAAACGGGGAACGAGATTACCTTGCGTGTTAAACTTTTCCATCTTCTCAATTCTTCCGATGCACAAACTATGAATGTCGTCATCCTCGCCGCCGGCATGGGAAAGCGCATGCAGTCCGCGCTACCCAAAGTACTGCATCCGCTGGCTGGCAAGCCGCTCCTGTTGCATGTAATCGATACCGCGCGCCGTCTTGCGCCGAGCAAATTATGCGTCATTTATGGACATGGGGGCGCAGCGGTGCCCGAGCTGGTGCTGCAGCACAATGACGCGAGCGGCGCCCCTATCGATACCGCGCTGCAGGAGCCGCAGCTGGGCACCGGCCATGCCGTGATGCAGGCCGCGCCCCAGCTCGACGACGATGTACCCACGCTGATCCTGTACGGCGACGTGCCGCTCACCACCGCCGCCTCGCTCGAGCGCCTGCTGGCAGCAGCCGGCGGCGACAAGCTCGGGATCCTCACGGTGGAACAGGCCAATCCGTTCGGCCTGGGCCGCATCGTGCGCGAGGGCGGGCAGATCGTGCGCATCGTCGAAGAGAAGGATGCAAGCGAGGCCGAGCGCGCCATTTGCGAGATCAACAGCGGCATCATCGTCGCGCCGACGCGCCAGCTCAAGAAGTGGCTGGCGGCGCTGTCGAACAACAACGCCCAGGGCGAGTACTACCTGACCGACATCGTGGCGCAAGCCGTGGCCGAGGGCGTGCAGGTGGTGTCGGCGCAGCCCGCGGCCGAGTGGGAAGTGGCCGGCGTGAACAGCAAGGTGCAACTGGCCGAGCTTGAGCGCAGGCATCAGCTCAATATCGCGCAGGCCTTGCTCGAGCAAGGCGTGACCGTGCTCGACCCGGCGCGCATCGACGTGCGCGGCGAGCTGGTGTGCGGGCGCGACGTGACGATCGACGTCGGCTGCGTGTTCGAAGGCCGCGTGGCGCTGGGCGACGGCGTGTCCATTGGCGCGCATAACGTGATCGTCAACGCCACGCTGGCGGCGGGCGTGCAGGTAAAGCCTTTCTGCCACATCGAACAAGCGGTGGTGGGCGAAAAGTCAATCATCGGACCCTATGCACGCTTGCGTCCGGGCACCGAACTGGCCGAGGACGTACATATCGGCAATTTTGTCGAGATCAAGAACAGCCAGGTAGCGGCGCACAGCAAGGCCAATCACCTCGCCTATGTTGGCGATTCGACAGTCGGTTCGCGGGTGAACATCGGCGCCGGCGCGATCACCTGCAATTACGACGGCGCCAACAAATACCGCACCGTGATCGAAGACGACGCCTTCATCGGCAGCGACTGCCAGCTGATCGCGCCGGTAACGGTCGGCAAGGGCGCGACGCTGGGCGCCGGCACCACACTGTCGAAAGACGCGCCGGCCGGCAAGCTGACGATCTCGCGCGCAAGGCAGGTCACGCTGGACGGCTGGCAACGGCCCGTCAAGACCAGGAAATAGCGCGGCCGGAAACACCGGCCGCACCTTCACTTGGCCATCGATTCGGCAATCCCCAGCCTGGCCGCCTTGAACGACGGCAGCAGCGCCGCCATCAGGGTGACCGCCAGCACCGTCACGACCGCCATCAGCATCCGGTTGAAATCGAGCTCCACCAGCATCGGGGTGCGGCCCAGCGCATGCTGGGAGGTGTAAGACAGCGCGGCCCGGTTCACCACCCATGCAATCAGGCCGCTTGCCACCAGGCTGATCGCGATTCCGATCGCGGCGAGCCACAGCGCCTCCATCGAAAACATCAGGAACACCGAGCTGGTGCGCATTCCCAGCGCGCGCAGCGTGGCCACTTCGCGCCGCCGCTCCAGCGCATTCATCGAAATGGTGAAGGCAACGGTGGCCGCGATCACCGCGAACACCATGCCCGCCACGCTGTCGAAGGCCAAGTCGGAGGCACTGCGCTCGTGCCCGAACGCGACCGATTGATCCTTCCAGCTGCGGATCTCGGCATCGATGCCGTCCACCCGCAAGGCCGACAGCAAGGCCATGCGGCGTTCCTCGAGCTCGGCGGGATTACTCAGGAACACCACGAAACGCTCGGTGCGTTCCGTGTAGAGCAGGCTCTGCGCCATCTCGAACGGCATCAGGAGCGGACGCGCCCCGGCGGACAGCCCTTCGGTGCTGAACACGTCGACCACCTGCGCGTCGAGCGGCACGGGCGCCGCATCGGGCGGCACGCCGGTCAGGGTGAGCTTGCTGCCGCTGCTGACGCCAAGCGAGCGCGCCTGCCCGCTGCCGAGCGCGATCCCGTTGCGCCTGGCCGGGTCGAGCTTACCCGGCAGTTCCGGCACTTCCGGCGATGCCACATCGGCGCCGATTCCCTCCCCGAAAAACAGCGCCGAGCGCTTGCCGGTCGAAGCGATCCCGCTCACGCTCATCTGCGGCATCACGGCCGCCACGCCCGCGCTTGCCGCCACGATGCGCTTGACGCGCACCGCGTCGGCCGGGCCGAACGCCTTGCTCTGAGGGCGGCCGTCATGCGCGGTGCCGGAACGGAAGATGGCCAGGTGCCCGAGCCGCTCGCCGAACACCGCCTGGTATTCGAGCTGCGCGCGCACGCTGGCGATGTGGCCGGCGAACAGGTCGAGCACGCTCAGGCTGGCCGCGATCATCAGGCTTGCCACCACGCTGCGCGGGCGCGCTCGCAGGATCGTGCGCAAGGCCAGTCGCTGCGGACTCATAGCTTCGCCCGCAGCGGCTGGCGCCCGTTGTCGGCCGGGTTGCTGAGCAAGCGGCCATCGTTAAGCTGCAGGGTGCGCGTGACGCGGCTCAACTGGCGCTGGTCGCGCGTCGAGATCAGGAAGGCGGTGCCATGGTCGCGCTGATAGCGCGCGAACAAATCCATCATGGTGCGGATGCAGCCGCTGTCGAGGCGCGAGGTCGGTTCATCCGCAATGACCAGGCGCGGCTGCGTCACCAGCGCGCGCGCGATCGCCACCCGCTGGCTCTGGCTGGCGTCGAGCCGGGGCGGATAGTGGCTGGCCTGGGTGGCAAGGCCAAGCTGGGCCAGCAGGTCGTTCGCCAGCGCACTTTTCGCCTCCAGCTCGCTCTTGCTCATGCGCGAGCGCAGCATCAGCGGCAGCAGCACGTTTTCCAGCGCAGTCATCACAGGGATCAGGCTGAACGACTGGAATACATAGCCGATCATTTCACAGCGCAGGTCCGCGCGCGCCTGCTCCGACAGCTTCGAGACCAGCAGGCTGCCAATGACCGCGCTGCCGCTGCTGGGGCTGTCGAGCATGCCGACAATATTAAGCAGGCTGGTCTTGCCGTTGCCTGAAGGGCCGTAAATGGCGACGATCTCGCCCGCGTTCACCTGCAGGTTGATATCGTGCAGCGCGTGCACCCCGTGCGCGCCACTGCCGTAATGTTTGTGCACGCCAACCAGGCGCACCAGTTCGAGAGGGGCGCGGGTCTGGTCCCGCGCCGGACCGCTCGTCAATATTGCATCCATTGCCTCACACCTCGCATCACAATGTTGCTGCGGCAGCGCTCCGGAATGGGCTCTGCGTTACGAGTTGCTAGTAGACGCTTTTTCGGCAAAGCTAAGGTTGAGATTGCTCAACGGCAACCATCAGAGCGCGATGCGGGTTTCGAACTTGCTGCGGAAAGTCGAGAAATAGGTTTTCACGTTGCGCACGTTGGCGTGCGCGGCAAACAGCCGGTGCGCCAGCGCATGGTAGGCAGGCATGTCGGCCACCTGGACGATGAGCACGAAATCGGGGCCGGGCGCCACCCGGTAGCACTGCAGCACGGCGGCCTCGGCGGCCACATGCTGTTCGAACTCGTCCATGCGCTCGGCGGCCTGCACGTCGAGCGTGATCTCGACAACGGCGGTAAGGCGCGCGCCCACCTTTTCAGGCGCGACGACGGCGACCTGGCGCTCGATCACCCCGAGCGCGAACAAACGCTTGACCCGGCGCAGGCAGGTGGGCGCCGACACGTGCACCAGCTCAGCCAACTCAGCATTGGTGTGCGATGAATCAAGTTGCACGGCGTTCAGAATGCGACGATCAAGATCGTCAAGTATCGGGTTGGTATCGGGCATGGCGCGGTGTCCAGTTTGGAATATATTCCGATCAAAATGAAATAATATTTCATTTGAAATCAATGATGAAATAATATATCAAAATTAGACTGATTTAGAAAGCTTATTTCACCGCCGCTCCACTACGATCCAAGCATGTTAATTTTTAAAAAAACGAGGTTTCCATGTGCGGCATCGTCGGAGCAGTAGCGCAACGCAACATCACCCCTATTTTGGTCGAAGGCCTGAAGCGCCTTGAGTACCGCGGCTACGATTCCTGCGGCGTTGCCCTGCACGTGGACGGGCGCCTGCAGCGTTCGCGCAGCACCTCGCGCGTGGCCGACCTCGAAACCCAGATCGAGAGCGCGCACCTGCAAGGCTTCACCGGCATCGCCCACACGCGCTGGGCCACGCACGGCGCGCCGCTGTCGCACAATGCCCACCCGCACTTTTCGCCGAGCGAAGAAACGGCCCGCATCGCGCTGGTACACAACGGCATCATCGAGAACCACGACGAACTGCGCGCCGAACTGAGCGCGCTCGGCTACGTGTTCCAGAGCCAGACCGATACCGAAGTGATCGCCCACCTGGTCGACCATATGTACAACGGCGACCTGTTCGAGACCGTGCAGCAAGCCGTCAAGCGCCTGCGCGGCGCCTACGCCATCGCCGTGTTCTGCCGCGAAGAGCCGCACCGCGTGGTTGCCGCGCGCCAAGGCTCGCCCCTGATCGTCGGCATCGGCCAGGGCGAGAACTTCGTTGCCTCCGACGCCATGGCGCTGGCCGGCACCACCGACCAGATCATCTACCTTGAAGAAGGCGACGTAGTCGACCTGCAACTGGCGCGCTGCTGGATCGTCGATGGCGCCGGGCGCGCCGTCACGCGCGAAGTCAAGACCGTGCACGCGCACACCGGCGCGGCCGAGCTTGGCCCGTACCGCCACTACATGCAAAAGGAAATCTTCGAGCAGCCGCGCGTGATCGGGGACACCCTCGAAGGCGTGACCGGCATCATGCCTGAGCTTTTTGGGGACGGTGCCTACAAGGTGTTCAAGCAGGTCGACCGGGTGCTGATCCTGGCCTGCGGCACCAGTTACTACGCCGGACTGACCGCAAAGTACTGGATCGAATCGGTCGCCAAGGTGCCCGTCAACGTCGAGATCGCCAGCGAATACCGCTACCGCGACAGCGTGCCGCACCCCGACACCTTGGTCGTGACGATCTCGCAAAGCGGCGAAACGGCCGACACCCTGGCCGCCCTCAAGCACGCGCGCAGCCTCGGCATGGTCCACACCCTGACGATCTGCAACGTGGCCACCAGCGCCATGGTGCGAGAGTGTGCGCTCGCTTATATTACGCGGGCCGGGGTTGAGGTGGGGGTTGCATCGACCAAGGCCTTCACCACCCAACTGGTTGCGCTGTTCCTGCTGACGCTGACGCTGGCGCAGGTCAACGGACGCCTGACGGACGAAGAAGAAGCTGAGCACCTCAAGCAGATGCGCCACTTGCCGGTGGCGATCGCCGCCGTGCTGGCGCTCGAGCCGCAGATCATCGCCTGGGCCGAAGAGTTCGCGCGCAAGGAAAACGCCCTCTTCCTCGGCCGCGGCATGCACTACCCGATCGCGCTCGAAGGCGCGCTCAAGCTGAAGGAAATTTCCTACATCCATGCTGAAGCTTATCCGGCCGGGGAGCTGAAACACGGTCCGCTGGCGCTGGTTACCGACGAAATGCCTGTCGTCACCATCGCGCCCAATGACGCGCTGCTGGAAAAGCTGAAGTCCAATATGCAGGAAGTGCGCGCGCGCGGCGGCCAGTTGTTCGTCTTCGCCGACGTCGATTCGCGCATCACGTCGGGCGACGGGGTGCACGTGATCCGGTTGCCGGAGCACTACGGCATGCTGTCGCCGATCCTGCATGTGGCTGCGCTGCAACTGCTGGCGTATCACACGGCGCTGGCGCGTGGCACAGATGTGGACAAGCCTCGTAACTTGGCCAAGTCGGTCACTGTCGAATAACTGAGGAGCTGCGGCAACCAACTGTTCTCGCGAATTAAGGGCAAAAACAGTTCATTAAAGAAATGAGCTCTAATTAGCGCGATGTCGCCACCGTGGAGCGAGCAGGGGCACTTACCCAGCGACACCCGACATGCTAACCATTGCAGCCATGTTTCTGATATAAAAATGGCTTCTGAGACGCCACAATCAAATTAGCCGCCAAATGACGCGTATGTAAAACCGTTTCCAATTATGGATACTAGTCCGGCCTGATTTTCAGCGCTTTCACTAATATTTGCCAAGACCGCCGCCTCGCTGGCGCCCTTGGTATCGAGCACACCCACCCAATAGTCAAGGCCCGCTTGTTCCGGCTGCCGATGTAGGATGTTCTCGTAGAATTTAGTGACCAGTTGCGAATTGCTTGGCGCCGCTCCATATATCGCTTTGAATTCTGCCGAATTCATAAAGCCTCCCGCAACATCGACAAGCATCGTACCTTTATCCAGCACACTTATCCAATATCCCAATCCTGCGGCATCCGGGACACGATTAAAAGCTGCTTGATAGATTCGATAGGCCTGGCCACCGTTGCCATTGATGTCGAGGGCGAGTGCAGTGTCGGAGAATGTCAATCGTTCAAAATTATCCAGAAAGCTGGCACCTTCCATGCCTGTTTTGTCCGTGATAACAAATCCGGTCGACGTTTTCGAAACAATGAAGTCCGACGATTTTCCCATGTATTGAATGGCATCAATCCCTGTTCCGCCATCGACATGATAGGTCGCCGCACTGCTGTGGAAAGTGTCGTTTCCCGGGGTTCCGACGGGGCTCACGTTAATTGCGATGGACTTTTCTTTGGTATCAAACCAGTCAGACACCTTAAGCGTGAAGAAATCGGCGCCGTAAAAACCAGCGGCGGGCGTATATTTCCAAGCCGACGGATTTCCTGCCTCGCCGAAGACCACGTTGCCATGCTCTGGCACCGATTTCAGGGTGTACGTGAGAGTAAAGAAGCCAACCTCAAGAGGCATGTAGGTGCCAAATGCGGCACCGCCCGCTTGTATCGACGCAGCTTCTCCAAAAATAGAAAAGCTGTAGGCTGCAGGGTCGGTAAATACAGCGTCAGAACCGTTGACTCTCAAGTTTAAAATGTCGGCATTAAATGAGCCAGTACCGATTGCATCGAACAAGATCGTGGCAAATGACGTTCCAGATGACGGAGCGAGACTGCCATTAATGTTCACGCTGCCAATCGACCCGACATAGTTGGCACTGATTGAACTACTCGCAGATCCCGAATATGTCACTTTGTTAAATAAAACCGTTTTGCCAGAATAATTCAATGCGAGCGCAAAAGCAAAACCACCTGCTGGCAAATCCGCACTGGAAAGCGTCAGGGCGATTTGTCCGCTTGCAGTGGTGGCTTGAGAAAAGGTAATTGTTGACATATTATTTTTCCAAAAAAAACGTTGTTGAAAGCCAACCTTAAATCATGAATTAAATCATATTTTATAGAATTTTCCTTGAAGCCCAAAAAGCATGCTCGAGCCTGCCTAAAAATTAAGCATCGATAAGTGGGTGTCCACTAGTTTCGCCTCTTCCACGCCAACGCGGAAATGCTGGTGCGCGCCGCCGCCAACAGCGCCCGGCTCGCCTGCACCGGCTATTGCGCGCAAGTCGACCAGCGCTATATCGAGGCGGTGTGTTGATGGCGCAGCGCCGGCGCCGGCCTGCGCCAACCGCCTGGCCGAGGCCATCAGTTTTCGGGCCAGCACGCCTTTCTTTGATTTTTGTCATGAAATGGGACTTCCCCGCCCTACTATAATTGCCCACCATCAAGGGAATTGCAGAATCAGGCTGTCGACCATGCGCTCGTCGGCGCCGCGTTCGACTACCACGAGTACCCATCAGTAAGGCACGCCGCCGGCGCGCCTCATCCATCACCAACCGGAGTTTTTCCATGACGAGAGAAGTTGTAGTCCTCAGTGCAGTACGGTCCGCCATTGGCGGTTTTGGCGGTTCGCTATCCACGATGGAGCCGGCCGAGCTGGCCGGCGTCGTGATGAAGGAAGCCATCGCCCGTTCCGGTGTCGAGGCGGCGCTGATCGGCAACGCCGTCGTCGGCAACTGTATTCCGACCGATTCGCGCTACGCCTACGTGTCGCGGGTGGCGTCGATCCAGGCCGGACTGCCAATGGATTCGGTCGCCATGCAGGTCAGTCGCCTGTGCTCGTCTGGCTTGCAAGGGATCGTGACGGCCGCACAAAACATCATGCTGGGCGATTTCGACTACGGCATCGGCGGCGGCGTGGAAGTCATGTCGCGCGGCGGCTACATGATGCCGGCCCTGCGCAGCGGTGCGCGCATGGGCGACACCAAGGCGATCGACATGATGGTGGCGGTGCTGACCGACCCATTCGGCGTCGGCCACATGGGCATCACCGCTGAGAACCTGGCCACCAAGTGGCAGATTTCGCGCGAGGAGCAGGATGCGTTTGCGGTGGAATCGCAGCGGCGCGCCGCAGTCGCCATCGCCGAGGGCCGCTTCAAGTCGCAGATCGTGCCGATAGTGCAGCAGACGCGCAAGGGCGAGGTCGTGTTCGACACCGACGAACATGGCAAGGCCGACACCACGATGGCAACGCTGGCCAAGATGAAGCCGGCGTTCAAGAAGGACGGCACCGTCACGGCCGGCAATGCGTCCGGCATCAATGATGGCGCCGCCTTCTTCGTGCTGGCCGCGGCCGACGTGGCGGCTAAGGCGGGCCGCACCCCGATGGCGCGCATCGTCTCCTACGCCATTGCCGGGGTACCGAACGAGATCATGGGCGAAGGCCCGATTCCGGCGTCGAAACTGGCACTGAAGAAGGCCGGGCTCACGCTTGGGCAAATGGACGTGATCGAAGCGAACGAAGCGTTCGCCGCCCAGGCCATCGCCGTCAACCGGGCGCTGGAACTGGACCCGGCGAAGACCAACCCGAACGGCGGCGCGATCGCGCTCGGTCATCCGGTGGGCTGTTCGGGCGCGTTCATCGCCACCAAGGCAGTCTATGAACTGCACCGCACGGGTGGGCGCTATGCACTGGTCACCATGTGCATCGGTGGCGGCCAAGGCATCGCGGTGGTTTTCGAGCGCCTTTGACGTCCACGATGTCGATCACTCAGTCCGGTTTGCGCTGGACCGGGTGATCGTCAAAGGCCCCAATTATCACAGGCCTACATTTCGGAGCTCCGCCAGATGCTCAGTAATCTTGCCGCTATTTTTTTCGCCATTTTGACTGCTATGGTCGTGATGTTTCAGGTTGCGCTGGCATTCGGTGCTCCTTGGGGAGAGTTCACGCTTGGTGGCAAATACCCAGGCCAACTCCCGAGCTTTGTTCGCATCGTACCTGTTGTGTCTGGCGCTCTGCTCACAGGCTTCGTAGTAATAGTGTTAGCGCATGCCGGGCTCGCATTTGCAAACATAATGGCAACCTCACGTGGGTTGGTATGGGTTGTTGTCATCTACTGTGTAGCGGGTACGGTTGCAAACTTCTTCACTCCTAGTCGTCGAGAACGAAGACTTTGGTCTCCCATCGTGGTGCTTATGCTAGGTAGCAGCACAGTCGTCGCCATGAGTTGAGTTGTAAGAAGGGCAGCATGAAGTGCAAAGCGCACTACCGCGCCGCAAACTAGGGGCGAGCCAGGGGCGAGCCAGGGGACACCCACTTATCGACAAAGCCCAAAGCACGCTCGAGCCTGCCTAAAAGTTAAGCGTCGATAAGTCGGCGCCCCTCGTTTGCGCCTCGTTTCCGCAGCATTGGGCACCCCGGCCTACTTCGCTGCTGAAGGGCGGAGTTTGGTATGATGCTCGCCATGGCAATTACTTGCATCTTGAAAATCCGTGTGTAGGTGGTTCGATTCCGCCCCGGGCTTACCAAGAACAGCAAAAACGAGACGTCAACCCATGAGGTTGGCGTTTCTGACTTCCGGGTAGAAATTCCGCCCTTTCCACGGTCGCGCCGATCCCACGAGGTGACGTCCGCCGATGCGCGACACGCCGCCGGCCACCGGGTCGGACGGGCTTGCATGCGCTCGACCACTCCCCCCATGACGTCGGACCTCCGTCGTTGATGGCGAGCTACCGGCATTTCGATCTATAGGATCCATCATGAAATACACTTCTGTACACCAATATTTGCAGCACGTTGCCGACCGCAATCCTGGTCAAACTGAATTTTTGCAGGCTGTCACCGAAGTGATGGAAAGTCTGTGGCCGTTTATCGAAAAGCATCCCAAGTATGCCGAGCAGGGCCTGCTCGATCGCCTGGTCGAGCCTGAGCGGGTGGTCATGTTCCGCGTCTCATGGGTGGACGATCAGGGCCAGGTCCAGGTCAATCGCGGCTATCGCATCCAGCACAGTATGGCGATCGGCCCCTACAAGGGTGGCCTGCGCTTCCACCCCTCGGTCACCTTGTCGGTACTGAAATTCCTCGCCTTCGAGCAGACTTTCAAGAATGCGCTGACCACCTTGCCGATGGGCGGGGGCAAGGGCGGGTCCGACTTCGACCCTAAAGGCAAGAGCCCGGGCGAGGTAATGCGTTTCTGCCAGTCCTTCGTGACTGAACTGTTCCGCCATGTCGGGTCCGACACCGACGTTCCCGCCGGCGACATCGGCGTCGGCGGCCGTGAGGTGGGCTACATGGCCGGCATGATGAAAAAGCTCAGCAATCGCGCCGACTGCGTGTTCACCGGCAAGGGCATGAGCTTCGGCGGTTCGCTGATGCGCCCCGAGGCGACCGGATACGGCACTGTGTATTTTGCAGATGAAATGCTCAAGACGCGTGGCCGCTCGTTCGACGGTTTGCGCGTGAGCGTTTCCGGCTCGGGCAATGTGGCGCAGTACGCCGTGGAAAAGGCCATGTCCCTTGGCGCCAAGGTCGTCACCGTGTCCGACTCAAGCGGGACTGTCATCGACATGGACGGTTTCACTACCGAGAAGCTGGCCGTCCTGATGGAGGTGAAGAACCACCTCTACGGCCGCGTCAGCGACTACGCCGAGCGCACGGGCAGCCGGTTTGAAGCCGGTGTACGTCCATGGCACGTGCCTGTGGATGTGGCCCTGCCATGTGCGACCCAGAACGAACTGGACGCGAACGATGCCGCCACCCTGATCAAGAATGGCGTATTGTGCGTGGCTGAAGGCGCCAACATGCCCTCGACCATCGAAGCCGCAAAAGCGTTCGAGGCGGCCGGTGTGCTTTACGCGCCAGGCAAAGCCAGCAACGCCGGCGGTGTCGCCACGTCCGGCCTGGAGATGAGCCAGAACGCCGAGCGCATGTCCTGGCCACGCGAGGAAGTCGACGCCCGCCTGCTGCAAATCATGAAGGGTATCCATGCAGCTTGCCTGCAGTACGGCGTGCGCGCCGACGGCAGCATCAGCTACGTGGATGGGGCGAACATTGCCGGATTCGTGAAAGTGGCCGACGCCATGCTGGCCCAGGGAGTGATTTAAGTTCGGCTCATGGGCTGAGCATGTCCTTGCGCTCGGCCCCTGGTAGAAACAAGGGGAGGTAGAAACAAGGGGACATCCACTTAGTTTTTACTCGGCCGCGTCCGGCCGAATGTAAATATCGGCAAACTAGGGGACACCCACTTATCGACGAAGCCCAAAACATGCTCGAGCCTGCCTAAAAATTAAGCATCGATAAGTGGGTGTGCACTAGTTTCGCCTAGTTTCGCTCCGGCGACGCGCGCACGCTCGGCAAGGCGCATTTGTCTCGTTTTCATTGAACCTCCGAATTATAGTGATGTTGGCGCATTGTCTCCCGCCAACATCCAGTTGGGAAATTCGTCCAGCTTGACTGTATCCGCCCACATCACTGTGGGACGGCAGCAATTTGGCGAACAGCCCGCTCAAGTCTTGACTTCACTCAATATTCGACATTAACAAGACGCAATACAAGACGTACGTTGCAGTCCGACAATCACTTCTCCCAATAACTATGTGGAGGACGAGATGGCGATCGATGTTTACCTGCAATTGGACGGAATCAAGGGCGAGTCAATAGACGACAAGCATCGGGACTGGATTGAATTGACGTCCGTGCACTGGGGCGTGATACAGCCGAAGTCGGCGACGTCGTCAACTGGCGGTGGCCACACCGCAGAGCGGTGCGTCCATGCGGATGTTGTGGCTACCAAGCTCGCCGATTTGTCGTCGCCAGTGCTGCTGCAAACGTGTTCGGCCGGGCGCACGATCCCCAAGGCGCGCATCGAGTTCCTGCGGGCTGACGGCAATGGCGAACGGGTTAAGTACTATGAAATCGAACTTGAAAACGTCCTCATCGGCCACGTGACTCCCGGTATTAATGGCGGCGACATCATCAGTGAGTCGATCGGCTTGAAGTATGCCAAGGCCAAGTGGAAATACACCCAGCAGAAAATTAGCGGCGGCGCTGGCGGAAATACGATGGGCGGCTGGGACTTGGCAAGCAATCGGATTATTTGATTTCGACACGGACAGGAGACTACTATGCCTTACGTTTCGACGAACCACGCAAACAACACCAGTGCCCCGGTCGGAAAATGGACCTGTGCGCCAACTTCCTCGTTGCAACCGTATGATGCCGTGCCACCGGCCCAGGTCACCAGCGGCAACAACCTGTGCGGCCAGTGCGTATCCTACGTCAAGAAGGTGTGCCCCGGCTTGCCACCGACCCATCTCTGGCGCAAGGGCGAACCTGTGAAAGGCAATACCCAAATCCTGCCTGGCACGGTGATTGCCACATTTGGGCCCGCGGGACAATACCATGGGCATGCCGCAATATATGTCAGCCAGTCGGCCGGCGGCGTCGAGGTATACGATCAATATGTCACGCCGCCCCGCCCGCAGGCGGTCAATGCGCGCGTCCTTCGCTGGGGCGCTCATGGACGGTCAAATGATGGAAACAATTTTTATGTCGTCGAATAAAAAATATGTTCTCGTCGTGCTGGCTGGAGTTTTGACTATTAGTCAGACCATCGCAGCAACCGACGAGGTGTGCCCGGTTAGGAGCGGTCATCCACTCAAATATGGGGGACCGTTCGATGGCGCGCCAGAGGAAAAAGCATCGCTCATCCCCGATAAGGCCGGAAAGCGCTTTGGCTATTGGGAATTGGAATATGTTTATGATGCCGGCCGCTTCGTGACGTTCCGGTGCGAGTATCCCGACGGCAAAGTTGTTGATGTAAGACTTGAGCAAAGGATCAAGCGCTGCGAATACACGGTTTCCCAGAAAAAAGTGCTCAAGATTGTTTGCAAGTAGTCCATGCTAATATAGTGGACCCATCAGTCAAGACAAATTGCCGTTTAATTTAAGCTGTATCCGTTACCACCATCGCAGCTGGTCGGCGCTGCCCCGTCATACTTAATTTCAGGCCGCTGGAGAGCTTCATCCTCCAGTGGCAGCCCCCGGCAGGGCAGTCATGCGGCTTCTGGCAGCGCCGCCGGTTTGGCGTCACCGTATTTATCCACGATCATGGCGCCGCCACCCTGGCCGCTGCGGTAGACCTCGCCCGGCGTCTGGTAACCTAACGCCTGGTGCGGCCGCTCCTCGTTGTAGAACGCGAAGTACTGCGCCAAGCCAATCGTCAGTTCCGCCATGTTCCCATAGCCTTTCAAATACACATCCTCGTGCTTGACGCTGCGCCACAGGCGCTCGACGAAGATGTTGTCCAGTGCCCGACCGCGCCCGTCCATGCTGATGGCGATGCCCTGGCGCTTGAGCACGTCCGTGAAGGCCTTGCTGGTGAACTGCGAGCCTTGGTCGGTGTTGAACACCGCTGGCGTGCCGTGTTCGCGCAAAGCATCCTCCAGGCAATCCACGCAGAACGACGCGTCCATGCTATTGCTGATGCGCCAGGACAGCACCCGCCGCGAGTACCAGTCGATGATTGCCACCAAATAGGCGAAGCCCTTCGCTAGCCGGATGTAGGTCACGTCCGTCGACCATACATGGTTGGGCCGCGTCACAGGCACTCCGCGCAGCAGGTACGGATACACCTTGTGCTCAGGGTGTGGCTTGCTCGTCGCCGGTCCCGGCGCCATGCCCGCCAGCCCCATCTTGCGCATCAGCCGCTGGATGCGCTTGCGATTGACCACATGACCCTGGCCGCGCAGGAACACTTTCATGCGCCGGCTACCATAGAAGGGCCGGTTGGTGTACTCCTCGTCGATTAGGCGACACAGATCCAGATCCTCGTCGCGTTCCTCGTCGGCCGTCACGCCGTGGCGCCGGTACACCGTCGCCCGCGCAATCTCCGCCAGTTCGCACTGCCGCGACAAGGGCAGTTCGTCCGCCCGGTCGATCCAATCCAGCCTGACATCCCGGCTCACTCCCCCAACTTTTTTTTAAGCCAGTCCACTTCCATTTTCAGCCGTCCGATCTCGCCGTACAGCTTGTCCTCGGGGCTGCTCACGTCCACCGGCTTGGGACCACGCTTGGCATCAAACAGGGCTCCCGCATTCTCCAGGATTTCCTTCTTCCACTGTCCGACCAGCACTGGATGCACCCCGTATTCCTGCGCGATCTCGCTGATGGTCTTCACCCCGCGCACCGCTTCCAGGCCAACCTTGCCCTTGAATTCCGCCGTGTGCACCTTGCGTTTTTTGCGTTCCGTCATTCGCTCTCATCCTTTCAAGGACAACAGCTTAAACCACCGTCTCAAATCGTGGTGCCACTATATAATCCCAGCAATCCACATGGGCTTTCATGGGCAACAAACTAGAACAGACTAGCAAACTTGGGGGCCGTCAAACTAGGGGACACCCTGAGTTGACCCGGTTCTGGTGGACATCCAAATAGAGGACAATATGTCCTTG
>Ga0066461_1000166_pt1 | contig 28430 bp, 24 predicted proteins | sample LakWasMe91_HOW11_2_FD_59572 | JGI IMG/M metagenome (GOLD analysis project Ga0066461, IMG submission 59572) | Freshwater sediment methanotrophic microbial communities from Lake Washington under simulated oxygen tension - Sediment Metagenome 91_HOW11 | ecosystem: Environmental > Aquatic >...
CATCAAGGGCGCCAGCGCGCCCGCTTTCGACATCTCGTTCGTGGGCGCCGATCCGCACCGCTGCGTGCGGGTCGACCTGAGCGGGCGCCCCTATCAAAAAACCACGGCTTGCTGACATGAAGACCCTGCGCCCCCACCAGCACGGCACCACCCTGCTCGAGGTACTGATCACGATGGTGATCCTGGCCTTCGGCCTGCTCGGCCTGGCCGCCTTCCAGTCCAAGGCCCAGATCGGCTCTATCGAGGCCTACCAGCGCGCCCAGGCCGTGGTGCTGCTGGAAGACCTGCAGGCGCGCATGTCGAACAATCCGACCGCGGCCGCGGCCTACGTGACCACCACCGCGCTTGGCACCCCCGACACCGCGCAGCCGGCCAATTGCGCAGGGCTGGCCGCCGGCAGTGCGCGCGACCGCTGCGAATGGAGCAACGCGCTCAAGGGCGCGGCCGAATTCAAGGGCAGCGCCAGCGTGGGCGCCATGAGCGGGGCGCGCGGCTGCGTCACCGAGCTGCAGGCTCCCAACCCCGCGAGCGGCGTGTGCACGCCCGGGCTGTACCTGCTGACGGTGGCCTGGCAGGGACTGCACCCGACCAAGGCCCCGCTGCTGGCCTGCGGCAAGAACGAATACGGCGCCGACACCAACCGGCGCGCGATCGCGGTGCGGGTGGCGGTCGGCCTGCCCAACTGCAGCTAAGAGGCCATGACCATGTATATGCACCGTCCCCCGCAGCACGCCGCCGAGCGCGGCTTTTCGCTGGTCGAACTGATGATCGCGGCCGCGCTTGGCATGCTCATCCTGGGCGGGATGACCACCCTGTTCGTCAACAACAGCCGGGCCCAGGCCGAGGTCGAGAAAGCCAACCGCCAGGTCGAGAACGGCCGCTTCGGCATCCAGGTCCTGGCCGGCGACCTGCGCAACGCCGGCTTCTACGGCGAATTCGACCCCACCGTGCTGGCCTTGCCGGCCGCGCTGCCCAATGCCTGCGCCGCCACCATAGACGAACTCAAGAGCGCACTGGCGCTGCATGCGCAAGGCGTCGACAACGCCGGCGCCGGCGCGCTGTCCTGCCTTGCCGACCTGCGCGAAGGCACCGATGTGCTGGTGGTGCGCCATGCGGCGACCTGCGTGGCCGGGGTCGGCAGCTGCAACCCGACCGCCGCCGGCGGGCCCTTCCTGCAGGCATCGCTGTGCAACAATGCGGGCGAACTGAGCTCGAGCGATTCGGCCAATTTCTACTCGCTCGAGATCGACAGCGCCTCGCTCTCGCGCCACAAACGCGACTGCACCGCCGTGCCCGGCAGCGGCACGCCGGCCGACGTGCGGCGCTACCTGACCCACATTTATTTCGTCGCCAACAACGACAACGCCAACGACGGGATCCCCACCCTCAAGCGCGCCGAACTGGGCGTGAGCGGCGGCGCGCTGAGCTTCACCATCGTGCCGCTGGTCGAAGGAATCGAAAACCTGCAGCTCGAATACGGCGTCGACAACGGCATCGACGGCGTGGCCGACCTGTTCATGGCCAACCCCGCCAGCGCGGCCAACTTTCGCAATGTGGTGTCGGTCAAGGTGAACCTGCTGGCACGCAATATCGAACCGAGCGCCGGTTTCACCGACGACAAGACCTACGTTTTGGGCAACACCGCCGCCGGCATGCCGAACGTGATCGCGGCCCCGGGCGACCGCTACCGCCGGCACGTGTTCCAGGCCCTGGTCGCCTTGCCCAATCCGGCCGGAAGGAAGCTGCCATGAACATGCTGTACCGCCAACAGGGCGTGACCCTGATCACGGCGCTGATCATGCTGGTGCTGCTCACCATGCTGGCCCTGACCAGCTTCAACCTGGGCAAGTCGAACCTGCAAATCGTCAGCAACATGCAGCAGCGCGACGAAGCGATCAGCGCGGCGCGCGAGGTGATCGAGGAAACGATCAGCAATACGCGTTTCTTCCAGACCCCGGACAACGTGCTGGCGGCCCCCTGCAACGGCGTGCCCAACACGCGCTGCGTCGACACCAACGGCGACGGCGCCACCGACGTGACGGTCACGCTTACGCCGGCCCCGGCCTGCGTCATGGCCAAGCCCATCATGAACTCGGCGCTCAACCTGGCCGACCCCGACGAAGCCGGCTGCGCCACCGGCACCACCCAGAACTTCGGCGTTGTCGACGCCGTCACGGGCAATTCGGAATGTTCCAACAGCGTGTGGGACGTGCACGCGCTGGCCACCGACATGGTCACCCAGGCCAGCGTCGAAGTCACCCAAGGCATCTCTGTGCGTGTCGCCAAGGATGATATTGCAACCAGCTGTCCCTGACCGGTAATAGAGGATGTCAACAATGAAACCTGGAAACGGCTCGAAACTCTTGGCGCTCAGCCTGTGCGCCAGCCTGGGCGCGGCCCCGTCGATCGCAGCGGCCGACGATATCGACATTTTTACCGGCGCATCGGCCGGCAGCTCGATCAACCCGCGCATCCTGGTCGTGCTTGACAACACCTCGAACTGGTCGCGCCAGAGCCAGCAATGGCCAGGAGGCCTGAGCCAGGGCCGCTCGGAAGCGAACGCGCTGCGCACCTTGCTGCCTACCCTGACCGACAAGATCAATTTCGGCGTGATGGAATACGTGACCGGCTCGAGCAGCGGCACCAGCGCCGACGGCGGCTTCGTCCGTTCGGCGGTGCTGCCTATGGACAGCGGCAACAAGGCGCTGCTCGACACCGAGCTGGGCATTATCTACGACAACATCAACGGCACCGACGAAAAGGTCAACGCCAACACGCCGTACGGCAACCTGATGTACGACGTCTACAATTATTTCGCGGGCGCCAATTCGTATGCGCCGTCCGCGGTGCTCGCGAGCAAGGCCGACGAGCGCGGCTACAGCTCGGCCTATACCAGGTTCCAGAGCCCGCTGACCAAGGACAACACCTGCGGACGCAGTTTCGTCATTTTCATCGGCAACCCGAACAGCAGCGGACCGACCGCAGACAGTCCGGCCAACAGCACCGCGCTGACCACCCTGACCGATAACCGGACCTCGAGCGGCGCCCTGATCCCGGTGACCCAGCTCGGCCTGCCCAACTTCACGACCCAATCGGTTTCCACCAGCACCAACATCGGCGTCACCAGCGCCTGCTACGCCAGCAAGAGCGCTGCCGCGGCCGAGCTGGGCGCCTTCGCGGCCACCTGCAGCGGCTACACCGAGGGCTGCACGATCGGCGAGCCCACCCTCAACATCGCGCCGATCGCCTGCGCCTCCGGCACCCTCAGCTATAGCGTGGTGCAGTCGGTGTTCCACCCCGCCACCAGCAGCCCCGGCACGCCGGTGGTCGGCACCGCGACCAGCTCGAGCGGCACCACGACCGGCTATTACGCCTCGGCCGAGACGGTGTCGGCCAGCGACCATGGCGCGCTGGTGTGCCCGGCCACCAGCACCACCAGCAGCGGCGGCAATACCGCCACCACCACCTACACATGCACCTATACCCTGGGCGCGCCGCTCGGCAGCGCCACACCGGTCGACAGCAGCGCCACCACCAGCCAGGCCGGCAACCCTGGCGGCGACGGCTGCTACACCGGCGTGGGCACCGCCAGCGGCAACTGGGACCCGGCCACCTCGAGCGACCATGGCGGCATGAGCTGCCCGTCCAACAGCAGCTGCACCTACTCGGGCGCAAGCGTGAACTCGGCGGCCGGCTGCGTCGGCTCGGGCTACCGCAAGGTGACCGTGACCCAAAGCGCGACCCCGATGCGCCAGTACGCGATCACCCAGAAAGCGACCCCGACGACGGTCAACAGCAGCGTCACGGCGGCCTACACCACCACCAGCACGCTCGGCAAGACATCGCAGTGCTATGCTTCGGCGCCGGCCAGCACCAGCGACTACGCCGCTTCGTGCAGCGGCGAGAACGTCACTTGCAGCTACGGCAACGCCCCGACCGCCAGCACCCTGGGTTCCTGCCCGGGCGGCAGCAGCGCCTACCGGGTGGTGGGCACCAACATCGTGCTGACCGACGTGGCCACCGGCACCACCAGCACCGATACCCAGCCGCTCAACGCCGACGAGTGGGCCCGCCTGCTGCACGACAAGGGCGTGCCGGTGGCCGACAGCCTGATCCGCCCATCGGTGACGACCTACACCATCGACGTCTACAACAAGCAGCCGAACGCGGCCCAGACCTCCCTTTTGATGAGCATGGCGAAGGCGGGCGGCGGCAAGTACTTCGCGGCCAAGAATGAACAGGCGATCGTCGACGCGCTCAAGCAGATCATGATGGAAATCCAGGCCGTCAATACCAGCTTCGCCTCGACCAGCCTGCCGGTCAACGCGACGAACCGCTCGCAGAACGAAAACCAGGTATTCATCGGCATGTTCCGGCCCGACCCGGACGCCAAGCCGCGCTGGTTCGGCAACCTCAAGCGCTACCAGCTGATCGCCGCCGGTTCCAGCATCCAGCTCGGCGACGTCAACGGCAACGCCGCCGTCAACACCCTGACCGGCTTCCTGACCCCGTGCGCGACCAGTTACTGGACCGGCGACAGCGGCAGCTACTGGAGCGGCATGGGCCTGACCCCAGACCCGGTCGGTACCTGCGCCACCAGCATCTACAACAAGTATTCCGATGCTCCGGACGGGCCGCTGGTGGAAAAAGGCGCTGTCGCCCAGATCCTGCGCCAGGGTAACGTCGCCAGCCCGAGCACCAGCCAGGCGGTCAACCGCAACATGTACACGCTCTCGGGCGGCGCGGTGGCCAGCTTCGACGCGGCCGGCTCCGGCCTGAGCGACAGCCTGGTCAGGTTCATCCGCGGCGAGGACGTCAACAATGAAAAGGCGGTCTCGACCGGCGCCACCGTCACCACGCGCCCCTCGATCCATGGCGACGTGATCCACTCGCGTCCGCTGCCGGTCAATTTCGGCAGCGCCGGCGTGGTCGTCTACTACGGCTCCAACGACGGTACTTACCGTGCCGTCAACGCGCAAACCGGGGTCGAGATGTGGTCCTTCGTGGCGCCTGAATTCTTCCCGCGCCTGGCGCGCCTGAAGGACAACTCGCCGCGCGTGAAGTATCCCAACCAGCTGTCCGGCCTGGTCCCGGCGCCGGAGGCGAAAGACTACTTCTTCGACGGCTCGACCGGGGTGTTCCAGAACCGCGACAGCAGCGACGTCTGGATTTACCCGACCATGCGGCGCGGCGGGCGCATGATCTACGCCTTCAAGGTGACACCGAACGACACCAAGCCCGTGTTCAAGTGGCGCGCCGGATGCCCCAACCTGACCAACGACAGCGAGTGCACCGCCGACATGTCCGGCATCGGCCAGACCTGGTCGATCCCTTCGGTCGCCTTCATCAAGGGCTACAGCACCACGCGCCCGGTGGTGGTGGTGGGCGGCGGCTACGAGAACTGCGAGGATCTCAACCAGAAGGATCCGGCATGCGGCGCCAAGGGCGGCTTCGTCTACCTGCTGGACGGCTTTACCGGCACCGTGATCCGCAAATTCGCCACCGCGCGCGGCGTCGCCGCCGACGTGGCCCTGGTCGACATCGACAACGACGGCTTCCCCGACTACGCCTATGCGGCCGACCTCGGCGGCAGCCTGTACCGGGTCGATTTCATCAAGGACCCGGGCACCCGTGCCACGCTCGAGAGCACCGACTGGAAGTTCCGCGAGGTCGCCTATACCAGGGGCGGCGGGCGCAAGTTCATATTCTCGCCGGCCCTGCTGTATTCCAACAACAAGGTGTATGTGGCCGTCGGCAGCGGCGACCGCGAGCATCCGCTGCAGTCGGACTATCCGTACAAGGACGTGGTGAACCGCTTCTATGTCTACAAGGACGACCTGAGCGCGGCCGACACCACGGACGCCAGGGACCTCGACACGATGGAGGACTACACCAGCTCGAGCGCCTGCACCACGGCCCCGGTATTGCCCGACTCTGCCTTGAGCGGCTGGTTCATGGACCTGAACCAGTATGGCCAGGGCGAACAAGTCGTCACCACCGCACTGATCGCCGGCGGCATGGTCACCTTCAGCACCAATCGCCCGGTGCCGGCAACGGCAGGCACCTGCGCCACCGCGCTCGGCCAGGCGCGTGGCTACTGGGTCAACCTGCTCAACGCCTCGGGCGGGGTGGGCGTGGCCGGCTCCTGCGGCGGCAAGCGCTCCGGGGTGTTCATCGGCGGCGGCCTGCCGCCCTCGCCGGTGATGGCCTCGAGCGTGCCGATCGACGGCAAGTCGGTGTCGGTGGTGATCGGTGCGGTGCAAAAAGACGATTTGCCGAGTGCGGCGATCAGTCCGCAGCGGGTGCGCCCCACCATCACTTTCAGGCGCAAGCGCGCCTACAGCTACACCTCGGGCGACTGAGGCTACGCCGCCCAGGGTGCGGGAAAGCGCACCGAAAACACCAGGCCGCCGCCGTCCGCGTGGCTGGCCAGGGTAATCCCGGCGCGGTGCGCCAGCGCGATGTCGCGCACGATCGCCAGGCCCAGGCCGCTGCCGGAGCTGGTCTGGTCGAGCCGCACGTTGCGGCAAAACGCCGCCGCATGCTGGTGCGGCGCGATGCCGGGCCCGGAATCCTCGACCACCAGCAGCGCTGCCCCCGCCTCGGCCGCACAGCGCACCGTGACGGTGCCGTGCGCCGGCGTGTAGCGCACCGCGTTATCGATCAGGTTGTCGATCAGGTCGCGCAGCAGGAAGGCGTCGCCCAGCACCTCGGCCGGCGCCAGGTCGAAGCCGATATCGATTTGCTTGTGGCCGGCCTGCTCGACAAAATACTGGATCGATTCCTGCACCAGCAGCGCCAGATCGAGCCGCGCCAGGCGCTTCTTGCGAGGCCGGCTCGGCTCGGCCCTTGCCAGCGCCAGCAGCTGCTGGGTCTGGCGGATCATGCGCTCGCAGGCGCGCAGCATCAGGCCGATCGAACGCACGCTCTGCGGGTCGCCCGCGTGGCGCGCGCCCATCCATTCGAGCTGCAGCTTGAGGCCGGCCAGCGGCGTGCGCAGCTGGTGCGCGGCGTCGGCCAGAAAGTCGTGCTGGGCCTTGGCGCCGGCCTGCATCCTGGTCAGCAGATCGTTGAAGGCGCCCACCACCGGCGCCAGTTCATAGGGCACCTGCTGGGCGTCGATCGGGGCCAGCTCGTCGCCGTCGCGCGCATTCAGGTCGGCCCGCATGCGCGCCAGCGGCAGCAGGGCGTTGGTGACCGAAAACCAGATCAGGCCGACCAGCGCGAGCGTAAACAGCGTTTCGAGCAGGACCAGCGCGCGCACGATGGCCGCGCGGATCTGGTGGCGCTTGCGCAGCGTCTTGGCGATTCCGATCTGGACCGTGTGAGGACCGGCCTGCACCTGCACCGCTGCCACCCGCACCGGCTCGCCGCGCATCAGCGCATCGTAGGCCGGGGCGCCGGCGCGCAGCTGCGGGAAGTCGAAGTCGCCCGCCACCTGGCTGGCGCCGTTGGCCCGCACCACGAAATAGATGGCGTCGGTGTCGTCGGCCCTGAGCACCTGTTCGGCCTCGCGCGGCAGGTCGAACGCGACTTGCCCCGCGCTCGGGCGCAAACGCGCGGCCAGCGCGTGCGCGGCCTCGCCCAGGCCCTGGTCGAACGCAAGCCGGGCCGGGGCCCAGGCCAGCATGTAGGTGAGCGCCGCACCGGCCAGGTTAATCAGCAGGATCGGCCCGATCAGCCATTTGAGCAGGCGCAGGCGGATGCTGGTCATGGGCTCTGTTCGAGCATGTAGCCGAAGCCGCGGATGGTGCGGATCGCGATGCCGGCGTCGGCCGTCTTGAGGCGCAGGCGCGAAATGTAGACCTCGACCGCGTTCAGGGTCAGGTCGTCGCCCCACGGCAGGATGGCGTCGATGATTTGCTGCTTGGAAACGACGCGCGCGCCGTGCTGCAACAGGTATTCGAGCACCGCCCATTCGCGCACCGACAGCTCGATCGACCGCTCGCCGATGCGGGCCCGGCGCGCGCAGGTATCGAGCGTGAGCGCGCCCAGGCTGAGCACGGCAGGCTTGGGGGTATTGCGGCGCGCCAGCGCCTTGATGCGCGCCACCAGCTCGGCGCTGGCGAACGGCTTGACCAGGTAATCGTCGGCCCCGGTTTCGAGCCCGCGCACGCGGTCCTCGACCGCATCGCGCGCGGTCAGCAGCAGCACCGGCAGCGCGTTGCCGCGGGCGCGCAGGCGGCGCACCACCTCGAAGCCGTCGATCCCGGGCAGGCCGATGTCGAGCACCATCACGTCGAACGCGGCGCGCTCGAGCAACTGGTCGGCCAGGCGGCCGTCGCCCAGCACCTCGACCTGCATCGCCTGGGCCTGCAGGATGCGGCACAGGCCGTCGGCCAGGACCGCGTCGTCTTCCACCAGTAGTACGTGCATGCGCTCGCTTCGATTGTCGGGCGGCAGGCACCATGCCCGCCTCTCGCCTCGCATTATGCGGCATTTTCATGCCTTGCCCCAACATCGAATGGCAGGCGCGTCGTGTCCCGGGAGCATGTTTATGCTGGAAAAGTGCGCTTGTGGGCCTGATTGGGCCGGATTCCCCCAGTAGGACTGCGCTTACAAAAGATTATGCTTACAGCCTACATGGGGGCGACTGCTAATCTTATGTTCGGCAACGGACTATAGATTTAATGTACACACATCGCGATCAGCTGCATTGGCCAGACACAAAGCCAGCCCGGCTTTGCAGGGCGGGGCTGATCGCCCGTGATGTCAAAGTTAGAGATTATAGTGAGGAAAAAATGAACAACACTCAACTTGGTGGTACCGCGCAGCAAGCGCAATCGGTAAACCAGATTCCTGTCGGTTCGCAGGAGTTTGACGTTGCCTCCAGGCCAGTTGTCAGCTACAGCGGCACCCAGCAGAATGAATTGCTGGCCGCCCTTCCCCGCCCGGATCTCGAATCCCTGTTCGAGCACCTGGAACTGGTTGCGCTGCCGTTCGGCAAGGAATTGTTCGAATATGGCAGCAAGCTCGAGAATGTCTATTTCCCCACCACCGCGATCGTCTCCCTGCTCTATGTCATGGAAGACGGCGCCACCACCGAAATCGCGGTCGTCGGCCACGAAGGGGTGGTCGGCGTGTCCCTGTTCATGGGCGAGCGCGCCATGTGCAGCGCGGTCGTCCAGAGCGCCGGCTACGGCTACCGCCTCAAGACCCAGTACCTGCGCGACGCCTTCAATCAGGGCGGCGCCCTGCCCCAGTTACTGATGCGCTATACCAACGCGCTGTTTGCCCAGATGGCGCAAAATGCGGTCGGCGGGCGCCACAGCTCGATCGAACAGAAGCTGTGCCGCTGGCTGCTCGACCGCCTCGACCGCTCGCCCTCGAACGAGCTCAAGGTCACCCAGGAACTGATCTCCATCATGCTCGGGGTGCGCCGCGAAAGCATCACCGCGGCAGCCGGCAAGTTGCAGGACGACGGACTGATCCAGTACCGCCGCGGCAACATCACCGTCATTGACCGCCAAGGCCTGGAGCAGTATGCGGGAGAGTGCTACAAAGTTGCGAAGACGGAATATGACCGCCTGCTGATGGATGTGGCGCGCTAGGCAGCGGCGGCGGCGGGTCCGCGTTCTTGTTTACTAACGGAATGAAAGACTCGATGCAGGTGCCCACGTCATTGACGCCGCGCTGAACTTTCAGGCTTCCCCCCAGTAGCAAGGCGCGTTCGCGCATGCCCAGCAGGCCGTGCGACTTCGGTTTGGTGGCGGCCTCGATGTCGATACCGATGCCGTCGTCGATCACCTCCAGGAACAGGCCGCCGGCCTCGCGCGCCAGGTGCACGATGACCTGCTTCGCCTGGGCATACTTGGCGATGTTGTTGAGCGCCTCCTGCACGATCCGGAATACCGCAATGGCCTGCATGGGGCCGGCCACATCGACCTCGCCGTCGACCAGCGTCTCGCAGGGCACGCCGGTGACGCTGCCAAATTCCTCGCAATAGCTGTGCAGCGCGGCCGACAAGCCCAGGTTGTCGAGCAGGCTGGGGCGCAGGTTTTCGACGATGCGACGCTTCAGCTCGACGGTGTCGACCAGGGTGGAGCGGGCCCGCTCGAGCATCTCGGCAAGCTCGGGAGAGCGTTGGCGCAACTGGTCCGAGACCGCGTTCAGGTCCATATTGATTGCAGTCAGGTTCGCGCCCAGCTCATCGTGCAGCTCGCGCGCCAGCCTGGCTTTTTCTTCCTCGCTCACGCTGATCAGGTGGCGCGACAGGACCGACAATTGCTCGGTGCGCAGCACCACCGTCGATTCGAGCGTCTCGTTGGCGCGCTGCAGCGCGTGCTGGGTCGCGATGCGCGAAAAAAAACTGCGCCGGATCAGGCGGTAGAACAGCACGATCACCAGGATCGCGGCCACGTTGATGCCGATGCCGAGCATCACGGCATTCTGGTACTCGCGGTAAAACTCATGACTGCGCGCGGCCAGCAATTCGTTTTGTTCCTGCGCCATGATGACGACCAGCAGGCGGATTTCGTCCATCACCGACTTGCTGTCGGAGGTGACGGCAATCTTGACGATGTCGCTCAGGCCGCCCTGGCGGTACACGTCGACCGCCTGGTTCATATTGTTGAACTTGCGGCCCACCAGCGTTTGCAGCTGGGCCAGGTTCTTGAGCTGGGATGGGCTGTCGGCCAGCAACACCTTGAGTTCGCTGAACTGTTTCTCGACCTCGACGGAGGCGGTGCGCAAGGGGCCCAGGTAGACTTCCGAGCCGGACAGGAAATAGCCGCGCATGCTGCTCTCCGCATCGATCATCAGCACATTCAGGTATTGCACCTTGTCGCTGACGCGCGCGCTCTGGCTTTGCAGGAAATTGGCGGCCTTGAGCGAGGCCAGGTTGTGAAACAGGCTGACACCGTTGACGATCAGGATCAGCACGCAAGTCAGGCACAGCATCGTCTTGTAGAACGGTAGTCTTGGCTTGCCCGTCGGGTCAGTCGTGAAATACATCCTGAGAATTCCTTTTGCATCTGCAGAGCAAGTCTGGAGGCAATTATAGACCGCTCAGGTCGATGGCGCAGCCAAGCTCAGCTGTAGCGTGCGGGGCTTGTCAGGATGATCATGCGGCGCGGCGCCGCGTTGGCGCAGGGCTGTTCGCCTGCGCGGTGCCGCAAGCGTTCAGTCGAGCAGATTGTTCTTCATGGCGTAGTAAGTCAGGTCGCTGTTCGATTGCAGGCCCATCTTTTCCATGATGCGGGTGCGGTAAGTCGATACCGTCTTGATCGAGAGCGAGAGCGCGACCCCGATGTCGGACACGGTCGCCCCTTTCGCCAGGCGCAGGAAAACCTGGAACTCGCGGTCCGACAACTCGGTATGCAGCGCGGTATTGGGGTCGCGGTCGAAACTTTGCGCCAGCAATTCGCCCACGGTGGAGCTGACGTAACGGCGCCCCTGGAACACGGTGCGCACCGCCGTCTTGAGCTCGTCGGCCTCGCACTCCTTGTTCAGGTAGCCGTTGGCGCCCATCTTGAACAGGTTCAGCGCGTATTGCTGGGCCGGATAACCCGACAGGATCAGCACCGGCAGGTTCGGCTGGCCCTGGCGGATGGTACGCAGGATATCGATGCCGCTCTGGTCGGGCATGGCGATGTCGAGCAGGAGCACGTCGCAAATCTCGCGGCGCGCGATATCGAGCGCTTCACGGCCGGTGGCGCCCTCGGCGACCACGTTGAAGTCCGCGGCCGAAGAAAAAATCTGTTTGAATCCTGCTCTTACTATCTGGTGATCGTCACATATGGCAACGCGTATCATTGTCTTCCCTTAAATTTTCCCGGCATAGGAAAGAGCCCGAGGCGAACCTCACGCCCGGCACTGCATGCGTTGGGTCTGGCAAATTCACACTCTTGATATTCTAGCACTCTGGCCGGCCGGTACAATACGGCTCGCGCCGCGCGCGGGTGCCGGAATGTTGCAAATTGTACAATATGAAAAAGGGGCACTTGCGCACCCCTGTTTTTTAAGTTTCCTGTCTTAACAGCCTCAGGATCGCGATCAGTTCGCTTCGAATCATCGCGCCGTCTGGCGGGGGCGGCAAGGCCGGCCCGGGCTCACTCGCGCCGGGCTCGCCGTGGGGAACGGCCTCGCTGATGCGGCTATCGAGTTTATTGCGCGCGCCGCTGATCGTAAAGCCCTGTTCATACAACAGCTCGCGGATACGGCGTATCAGCAACACCTCATGGTGCTGGTAATAGCGGCGGTTACCACGTCGTTTGACCGGCTTGAGCTGCGTGAATTCCTGTTCCCAGTAGCGAAGTACGTGCGGTTTGACGCCGCACAATTCACTGACTTCCCCGATCGTGAAATAGCGCTTGGCCGGAATCGGCGGCAGCACGATCAGATCGGCCTTGCTGAGACGGTCGTTCATGGCTAGGCGGCACGGGCCAGCGGACTGGTCTCTTCGACCATGCCCTTGAGCTTCTGGCTGGCATGGAAAGTGACGACGCGGCGCGCCGTGATCGGAATTTCCTCTCCGGTCTTCGGGTTGCGCCCCGGCCGCTGCGGCTTGTCGCGCAACTGGAAATTGCCGAAGCCCGACAGCTTGACCGCTTCGCCGCGCTCGAGCGCATTACGGATCTCGTCGAAGAACGTCTCGACCATGTCCTTGGCTTCGCGCTTGTTCAGGCCAACTTGCTCGAACAACAATTCGGCAAGCTCGGCCTTGGTCAAGGTAGGCAAATCCTTCTCCGCCGCCTGGCGCACCTTGGCAACCAGCATCGCCCGATGCAAGTCGGCCGCCAGTGCGGATTGGAGTACGGCGGTGTCAACGTCGTTGTTATTAATTTTCCAGCCCTGCCTTTAAAATTCTGATGATGTTTTGAATGATCATGAACGCAATGTCGCGTTGTGCGTGCGCTTGGCGGCGGCGGCCATTGCCGTCATGACGGCATCGACCACATCGTCCTGCAAGGTGTTTTGAGTATCTTGCAAGCTAAAGCGGAAAGCAAGGCTTTTTTGGTCAGATTCCAAACCTTTTCCACGATATTCATCAAACAAAACAATGGCTTGCACAATGTTTCCAGCAGGATTTACCTGCACTTCCTCGGCAAAAGCGTCGAGCAAGTCCTGTGCTGCGACCGTCTGGCCAACCACCAGTGCCAGATCGCGGGTCGCGCCGGGGAACTTCGAAATGTCTTCATATGCCGGCACCTTGCGTTGCTGTAACGCAACCGCATCGACCTCGAACAGGACCGGCGCCTGCGGCAAGTCGTATTTCTGCAGCCAGCGCGGATGCAGCTCGCCGATGAAGCCGACCTCGCGTCCCTCGAATTCGATGCTGGCCGAACGCCCCGGATGCAGCGCCGGATGCGCCGTTTTCACGAAACGCAGGGTGGCCGGCGCAAACAGCGCCTCGAGGTCGGCCTTGACGTCGAAATAATCGACCGCGCGCCCCGCCACGCCCCACTGCTCGTCGAAGGCCGGGCCGTAGGCGATCGCGGCGACCCGCTTGGGCTGCTCGAAGCCGGCCACCGACAAGGCGCCGTCCAGTACGGCCGGGTTGCGCTTGAAGATGGCGCCGATCTCGAATGCGCGCACCCGTCCCGCCTTGCGGTTCAGGTTATAGCGCACATTGGCCACCAGGCTGCCGATCAGCGACGAGCGCATCACGTTCATCTGGCTGGCGATCGGGTTTTGCAGGCGGATCTGGTCGGCATTGCCGGAAAAGTCGGTCTCCCAGGCCGCATCGACAAAGCTCATGTTGACCACTTCCTGGTAGCCCAGGTAAGCGAGCTGGTGGCGCAGCGCGAACAGCGAACGCGTGTTCTCCGGCGCGCTGTGCATGGTGTGGGGAGCGACCGGCGCCAGCGCCGGAATGTTCTCGAAGCCGTACACGCGCGCCACTTCCTCGATCAGGTCTTCCTCGATCTCGATGTCGAAGCGGTACGAGGGCGAGATCACCGCGAACTGGCCTTCCTGCCGGGTAAACTGCAGGCCCAGGCGGGTGAAGATGTCGGCCACCATCTGGTCGTCAAGCGGCACGCCGATCACCTTTTGCGCGCGCGCGGTACGCATCACGACCGGCTCGCGCTTGGGCAGCGCCAGAACCTGGTCATCGATCGGACCGACCTTGGTATCTTGGGTGCCGCAGATCTCGACGATCAGCGCAGTGATGCGCTCGATGTGTTCGACCGTGGTCGCAAAATCGACGCCGCGCTCGAAGCGGTGCCCGGCATCGGTCGAGAAATTGAAACGGCGCGCACGCCCCTGGATCGCGCCCGGCCACCAGAATGCCGCCTCCAGGTAGATGTCCCCGGTCTCGAGCGACACCGCGGTCGCGTCGCCGCCCATGATGCCGGCCAGCGATTCGATCTGCTTGTCGTCGGCGATGACGCCGACCCAGTCGTCCACCTGCACGGTATTGCCGTTCAACAGCTTGAGGCTCTCGCCCGGCCGTCCCCAGCGTACATCGAGTCCGCCGTGGATTTTCGCCAGGTCGAACACGTGCGACGGGCGCCCCAGTTCGAGCATCACGTAGTTCGAGATGTCGACCAGCGCCGACAGCGAACGCTGGCCGCTGCGCTCGAGGCGCTGCGTCATCCAGTCCGGGGTCGCGGCCTTTGCGTTGAGGCCGCGGATCACGCGTCCGCTGAAGCGCCCGCACAGGTCGGGCGCGCCGACCTTGACCGGCAGCACTTCGTCGCTGCTGACCGGCACGCTGCGGTACTGCGGCATCTGCAAGGCGCTGCCGGTGAGTGCCGACACTTCGCGCGCCACGCCCAGCACCGACAGGCAGTCGGCCTTGTTGGGGGTGAGCTTGATGGTGAATTTGAGGTCGTTCAGGGCCAGGTAATCGCGGATGTTCTGGCCGACCGGCGCGTCGGCCGGCAGCTCCATCAGGCCGGACGCCTCGTCCGACAGCTTCAGCTCGCGTGCCGAGCACATCATGCCCTGCGACTCGACCCCGCGCAGCTGGCCGACCTTGATCTCGAACGGCTTGCCGTCCGGGCCTGGCGGCAGCACCGCGCCGGCCATCGCGCAGATCGCCTTCATGCCGGCCCGCACATTGGGCGCGCCGCACACGATGTTGAGGTGGGTGCCGGTGCCGACGTTGACCTTGCACACGTTCAGGCGGTCCGCATTGGGGTGCTTCGACACTTCCAGCACTTCGGCCACGACCACGTTCGAGAACGGCGGCGCGACCGCCTCCACTTCTTCGACCTCGAGTCCGGACATGGTAAGCAGGTGGGCCAATTCATCCGAAGTCATCTTCGGGTTGACCATGGTACGGAGCCAGTTTTCGGAAAATTGCATAATCTAAGCCTTGTGCCGCAAATATTTTTTTGAAGGGACGCAGGACGAGCGCCGCTGTTAGTTGAACTGCTTGAGGAAACGCAGGTCGCCTTCGTAGAACAGGCGCAGGTCGTTGATCCCGTAGCGCAGCATGGTCAGGCGCTCAAGGCCGGAGCCGAACGCGAAGCCGATGTACTTCTCGGGATCGAGGCCGAAGTTCTTCACCACCGTCGGGTGGACCTGGCCGGCGCCCGACACTTCCAGCCAGCGCCCCTTGAGCGGGCCGCTGCCGAAGGCGATGTCGATTTCGGCCGATGGCTCGGTGAACGGGAAATACGAGGGGCGGAACCGCACCTGCAGGTCGTCCGTCTCGAAGAAGGCCTTGACGAAATTGAGATACACGCCCTTCAGGTCGGCGAAGCTGATGTCCTCGCCGATCCACAGGCCCTCGACCTGGTGGAACATGGGCGAATGGGTGGCGTCGCTGTCGACCCGGTAGGTGCGCCCGGGCGCGATCACCTTGATCGGCGGCTGGTGGCTGCGCGCATAGCGCACCTGCATCGGGCTGGTGTGGGTGCGCAACAGCAGCGGCTTGCCGGTGCTGTCCTTGTCGTCGATGTAGAAGGTGTCCTGCATCGAACGGGCCGGATGGTTTTCCGGGCTGTTCAGGGCCGTGAAGTTGGTCCAGTCGGTCTCGATTTCGGGGCCGTCAGCCACGTCGAAACCGATCGAGCGGAAGATTTCCTCGACCCGCTCCCAGCTGCGCATGACCGGATGGATGCCGCCGCTCGAGCGCCCGCGCCCTGGCAGCGTGACGTCGATCGCTTCGGCGTTCAGGCGCGCCTCGAGCTGGGCGTTGGCGAGCGCGTCGCGCCGTGCGCCCAGCGCGTTTTCAATGCGCTCCTTGGCGGCATTGATCAAGGCGCCCTGCGCCTTGCGTTGTTCCGGGTCGAGCTTGCCCAGGCCCTTCATCTGTTCGGTGATCTGGCCGGTCTTGCCAAGATACCTGGCTTTGGCGTTTTCCAGGGTGGCGGCGTCTTGGGCGGCGATAAAGTCAGCCTGCGCGCAGACGACGAGTTCTTCCAGGGAGTTCATGCGGGTTGTTTTCCTGTCTGGTGTTGGCGCACGCGCCACAATCAAAAACGGGGCACAGGTTTGAACCTCTGCCCCGCTCTTTTCACGCCGCCCGACAGGCGGCGCTGCATCGCTTGCCAGGAGCGCTGCTTACGCAGCGATCTTTGCCTTGACTGCAGCGACAATCGCGGCGAACGCCGGCTTGTCCATCACAGCCATATCGGCCAGGACTTTACGGTCCAGTTCGATAGATGCTTTTTTCAAGCCGTTCATGAACACGCTGTACGTCACGCCATGCTCACGCGAGGCGGCGTTGATACGGGCGATCCACAGACGACGGAATACGCGCTTCTTGTTGCGGCGGTCACGGTAGGCGTACTGGCCGGCGCGCATGACTGCTTGCTTGGCGACGCGGTATACCTTGCTGCGGCGACCACGGTAGCCTTTAGCTTGAACAAGAATTTTCTTATGACGGGCACGAGCTGTAACCCCACGTTTTACTCTAGGCATAGTAACTCCTTAGTTGTGAGATTAAGCCGAAGGCATCATGCGTTTGACGGATTTCACGTCAGCCGCATCAACATTCGTGATTCCGCGCAATTGGCGCTTGCTCTTGGTGGTCTTTTTGGTCAGGATGTGGCGCTTGAAAGCGTGACCCGATTTGACGGTTCCACCTGGACGCACGCGAAAACGTTTCTTCGCCGAGCTTTTGGTCTTCATTTTTGGCATAGTAGTTCTGTCCGCAGGACAGCTCCATGTTTAACAGGATTGCAGGTGGCAGCAAAACGCTACGCTTAGATGCCTGCTTTCACTTGTTTTTGCAGCAGATGCGAGTCCGCTGCAATCGTACAATTCCCGCCAGAAAAAAAACAGGAAGCGCAGATTTTAACACAGTTCGCCCGCCCGGCAATGCCGGCAAGGCGGCCGGGGCGAATTGCGTGCAACTTTTCTTGCAAAAAAACGAGGGCCAGCGTCAGATTGCCCTGCAGGCATGCAGAACAATTCGACGCTGACCCTATTTATCCTGCCCGAAAGCTTACTTCTTCTTCTTCGGGGACAGGATCATGATCATCTGGCGCCCTTCCATTTTCGGGAACTGCTCGACCTGGCCGTATGGCTCGAGGTCGGCCTTGAGGCGCTCGAGCATGCGGAAACCGATGTCCTGGTGCGCCATCTCGCGGCCGCGGAAACGCAGCGTGATCTTGGTTTTGTCACCGTCTTCGAGGAACTTGATCAGGTTACGCAGCTTGATCGCGTAATCGCCCTCGTCGGTTCCGGGACGGAACTTGACTTCCTTGACGAGGATGATCTTCTGCTTCAGCTTGGCCTCGTGGGCCTTCTTCTGCTCCGAATACTTGAACTTGCCGTAGTCCATCAAACGGCAGACCGGTGGCTGCGCAGTCGGCGCAATCTCCACCAGATCCACGTTCGCCTCTTCGGCCAGGCGGAAGGCTTCGGCCAGGCTCACAATGCCAAGCGGCTCGTTTTCGACCCCGGATAAACGCATTTCAGGGGCGGTGATCTCGCCGTTGATGCGATGCGACTTGTCAGTAGCTATGTTGTTTCCTTTTAAAATCTGATGAATTAGCCGCGTCGAGAATTCTCGTCAAGCCTTGGAGTCGACCTCGTGTTTGAGGCGCTCCACCAGGGCGTCGATGGACATTACGCCCAGATCGACATTGCCACGGGCTCGCACGGCCACAGTGTTGGCATCCCGCTCTTTGTCGCCGACTACAATGATATACGGCAGTTTTTGGACGGAATGCTCACGTATTTTATATGTAATTTTCTCGTTTCGCAAATCAGCGTGAACACGGAACCCCGCTTTGCTCAATTGGGCGGCCAAATTCTTCGCATACTCGCCCTGGGCATCGGAAATGTTCAAGACGGCAATTTGTACCGGAGCCAGCCACATCGGCAGCGCGCCGGCGTAGTTTTCGATCAGGATGCCGATGAAACGCTCGAGCGAACCGACGATCGCCCGGTGCAGCATGACCGGCACCTTGCGCGTGTTGTCGACCGCGACATATTCGGCGCCCAGCCGGCCCGGCATCGAGAAATCGACCTGCATGGTGCCGACCTGCCACGGGCGGCCCAGGCTGTCCTTGAGGTGGTATTCGATCTTGGGGCCGTAGAACGCGCCCTCGCCCGGCAGCTCGGTCCAGCTCACGCCGCACACCTTGAGCGCCGAGCGCAGCGCTTCTTCCGCGACATCCCACACCTCGTCCGATCCAATCCGGTTGTCCGGACGCAGCGCGATCTTGACGTCGATGTTTTCAAAGCCGAAGTCGCCGTACACTTCCATCGCCTGCGCGTGGAAGGCCGTCACTTCCGGCTCGATCTGCTCTTCGGTACAGAAAATGTGGCCGTCGTCCTGGGTAAAGCCGCGCACCCGCATCACGCCATGCAGCGCGCCGGACGGCTCGTTGCGGTGGCACTGGCCGAACTCGCCGTAGCGCAGCGGCAGGTCGCGGTAGCTGCGCATGCCTGCGTTGTAGATCTGCACGTGGCCCGGGCAGTTCATCGGTTTCAGCGCGTACGAGCGGTTTTCCGATTCGGTCGAGAACATGTTCTCGCGATAGTTTTCCCAGTGGCCAGTCTTTTCCCACAGCGTGCGGTCGAGAATCTGGGGCGCCTTCACTTCCTGGTAGCCGTTGACCTGGTATTTGTTGCGCATGTACTGCTCGACCTGCTGCCAGATCGACCAGCCTTTGGGATGCCAGAAGACCAGGCCCGGCGCCTCGTCCTGGAAATGGAAGAAGTCGAGCTGCTTGCCCAGCTTGCGGTGGTCGCGCTTTTCAGCCTCCTCCAGCATGTGCAGGTATTGCTCCTGGTCTTCCTTTTTGGCCCAGGCCGTGCCGTACACGCGCTGCAGCATCTCGTTCTTGGAATCGCCGCGCCAGTAGGCGCCGGCCAGCTTCATCAGCTTGAAGACCTTCAGTTTGCCGGTCGAGGGCACGTGCGGGCCGCGGCACAGGTCGGTGAACTTGCCTTCGGTGTACAGGGAAACGTCCTGGCCGGCCGGGATCGAGGCGATGATCTCGGCCTTGTAGGCCTCGCCGATCGACTTGAAGTAGGCCACCGCCTCGTCGCGCGGCAACACCTTGCGCGTGACCGGCTCATCCTTCTTGGCCAGCTCGGCCATCTTCTTTTCAATCGCGGCCAGGTCGTCGGGCGTGAACGGACGCTTGTAGGAGAAATCGTAGTAGAAGCCGTTTTCGATGACCGGGCCGATGGTCACCTGCGCATCGGGAAACAGTTCCTTGACCGCGTAGGCAAGCAAGTGCGCGCTCGAGTGGCGGATCACGTCCAGGCCTTCCGGGTCCTTGTCGGTGACGATGGCCAGTTCGGCATCGTGCTCGATCAGGTGCGAGGTATCGACCACCTTGCCGTCGACCTTGCCGGCCAGCGCCGCCTTGGCCAGGCCGGTGCCGATGCTTGCCGCAACCTGGGCCACCGTGACCGGGCCTTCGAACTGACGCTCGGAACCATCGGGAAGTCGGACTGTAAGCATACTGATCTCCATGTCGGCGCTGGACGCCTGGTAAATTTAACTGATGATAATGGCAAACAAAAACGCGGACGAAAAAAAACGCGGACTAGCCGCGTTTCTTTTTTTCAGAGCAAAAGAACACACCGCAACTAGCGTCGCTCCCACAACCTGGTTGTAGTTCGCGGTGTCATAACCGGTGTGCCTTTCTCGCTCTTACAGTGCTTTTACAACAAATTCTGGTGGGCGGTGAGGAATTCGAATCCCCGACCCCTTGGATGTCGACCAAGTATTCTAACCAGCTGAACTAACCGCCCGAAGACCAGCATTATAGGGAGGCGCCCGAAGAAAGACAAGGGCTTTTTCATTGCAAAATGTCAGTCCTCAAAAAAATCCGGCCGATTTCATTTACACTTGCACAAACTTGAACAACACCCTCTCCCGCTTCCGACTGATGCCCTCGAAACAGCCAACCCCATCCTCCTCCCACCTGCATGCGCACCATGCGGGCGACGCCAAACACGCACACTACTTCGAAGAACGTAGCCGCACCGCACTGATGCTGGCGCTGCTGCTGACGCTCAGCTTCGCCGCGATCGAAGTGATGGCCGGCTTCGTTTCCAATTCGCTGGCCCTGATTTCGGACGCGGGCCACATGGTCACCGATGCGGCCGCGCTCGGCCTTGCGCTGCTGGCGCAACTGATCGCCAAGCGCCCGCCCTCGGCCCGGCATTCGTTCGGCTTCGGGCGCGCCGAAGCGCTGGCCGCCTTCGTCAACGGCCTGGTGATGCTGGCCGTGGTGGCGTGGATCGTGATGGAGGCGCTCAGGCGATTCGCCACGCCCCAGCCGGTGCAGGGAACGATGGTGTTCGTGGTGGCCGCGATCGGACTGGCGATCAACCTCGTGGTCGCATGGGTGCTCTCGCGCGACCAGGCCAGCATGAACACGCGCGCGGCGCTGGTGCACGTGATGGGAGACCTGCTCGGATCGGTCGCGGCGATTATCGCAGGCACCGTGATCGCGCTGACCGGATGGATGCAGATCGACCCCTTGCTGTCGCTCCTGGTTTCGGTGCTGATCCTCAAATCGACGGTCGCCATCTTGCGCGAGTCCTACCACTTCCTGATGGAAGGCGTGCCGCACCAGATCGACTACCTGAAAGTGGGAGAGGACCTGGCGCAGGTTGAAGGCGTGCTGTCGGTGCACGACCTGCACGTGTGGGACATGTCGCCGGGCCACCCTGCGCTGATCGGCCACCTCGAGATCGGCGACCTCGACGAATGGCCGCAGGTGCTGCGTGCGGTCAAGGCGATGCTGCTGTCGCGGCACGGCATCGACCACGTGACCTTGCAGCCCGAAGCACAGCACTAGCGCGCCGCACGCGTCGTTCCATACTCGTCGTCATATACTCGTCGTCATATACCCGTCGTCATATACCCGTCGTTCCCGCGAAAGCGGGAACCCAATTGCTGCCCGAATTTCCTCCACGCTTTGCACCTTACCCACCATGGTATGGGTTCCCGCCTGCGCGGGAACGACGGGAACTGCGCGGGAACGACGGGAACTGCGCGGAAGCGACGAGGACTGCGCGGGAGCGACGGGGCACGCTCACCTTGACTTCGCGGCGCGACCCTCGGCCTGGGTTGTCGAAGCGAGTTCGATACGGCGCTGGATGCGCGCCAGCTGCACCGTGTCGCCGGCGGCTTCGGCCCGCTTGGCCGCCACTCCCAGCCACATCAGCAGCGGACGGCGCCACCCCTGGGCCGAGGCGGTTTCGGTCGCCGCAACGATATCGGGCGGCGTGATGCGTCCGGCCTGCAGCAGCGCACCGGCCGCGACCAGGCGCGAGAGCGGTTCTTCGATGCCGTCCAGCACACTCTTGCCCGCCGCCGCGTGCGCGCCCACGATGGCGCGGTGCTGTGCCGGCAGCAGGGCCGGATCGAGCCCCTGCCAGCGCCCCGCCAGATAGGCCGCGTAGGCGCGTTCGGCCGCGCTGGCGTCCTGCGCCAGCGCCTCGAAAGCGGGACAGTTATCGTATTCAAGGCTGGCCACGCGCGTGGCGCAGCGCACCAGTTCCGCATGCGCGACCAGTTCCGGGCGGCCGGTGCTGGCCGTTTCGTCGCGCGCGCGCGCAAACTCCGCTTGTGCGATCGCACTGTGCCCTTTCAGGTAGGCATCGCTAAAGCCGGCCAGTGCGCCGTATGCATTGGACTGCCACGCGGGCGGCGCCGGCTTGCTGGCGCAGCCGGCCAGCGCCAGCAGGCAAATCATGAAAACGCCTGGATTCTTCATGGCAGTTTGAGCTCCGTATCGCGTGCGAATGGCCACTTGCGGTTGATCTCGTCGACCAGCCGCGTCACCTTGCGCAGGCTCGCGTCGACTTCGGCGCGCAGCGCCCCCAGATCCTCGGTCGCCACGCGCGCGTTGGCGCCGATCGCCTGCGCCTCCGCCAGCACCGCATCGACTTTCTTGAGACTGGCCGAGGCATCCTTGAGCACCACGTTCAGTTGCAGCACCGCCGCCTGCGTGTCGTCCATGACGCCGTGCTTGCCGAATACGCGCTGGTCGGTCTTGAGCAGCAGCCGGTCGATGCGCTCGAGCGTCACCAGCAGCTTGCGCGCCTCCTCGTCGCTGCCGAGCGCCCCGCCCAGCAAGCCGTAGCGCCCGCTCAGGCGTCCGGTGGCGCTCTGGAGATTGGTCAGGGTGGCGTTGATGGTCGAATCGGTGCGCGTCATCGTGTCGAGGTTCTCGAGCAAGGCGCGCGCACTGGCGACCAGGCGCGGAATTTCGGCCGTGGTGTCGCCGCGCAGGACGGTGCGGGTGGAGCCGTCAGGCAGCAGGGGATCGGTCAGGATGCCGCTGAAGGCGCGAATGCGGGTCTCGCCGACCATGCTGCGCTCCATCGTGAACACGCTCGAGGTACGCAGCCAGGCCGCGTCCTTGCGCGGCACATCGATCAGGATGCGCGCCTTGCCGTCCGACGCCAGCTCGACCCGCTGCACGCGTCCGATCGGAAAGCCGGAAAAGGTCATGTCCATGCCTGGAATGACCCCTTCGGAGTCGTCGGAAATGAGCACCAGGCGCTGGGTCTTCTCGAATACGCCGCGCGCATACATCACGTACAGCAAGAAGGCGCAGATCAGCGCGCCGATCAAGACCAGCAGGACGACCGCCTTGGCCTCGACGTGCGCGACCGGTTCGGCGGGGAGCTCGGCTTTGGGTTCCTGCATACGGTTCCTGTCGGGTTAAATGTACTTCATTGCCAGCGATGCGGCCTCGATCAGCAGCAGCACGAACAGCAGGCGGACCGCCCCCGGCTGCATGGTCGACAGCGGGCGCCGGCCCAGACGCTGCATTTCGAGGATGGCGGCGGTCGGAATCACCGCCACCGCCAGTCCGAACAACATCGTCTTGAGTGCGAAGCCCATCGTGACCACCGGCTCGAACACGCGGCCGACCGTGCGCGTGTAATCGTACACCCCCCAGGGCGATACGCCGTACACGTTCAGGTAAGCGAACACCAGCACGATGACGCTGTTGACCATCGCCAGGCTGAGCACGGCAAAAGCGTTCGCGATCACCTCCGGCACCAGCTCGGCGCGCAGCCGGTTCTGGGCCTGCATCGACAGGGCCGGCGAGTCCGCCGTGGCCCCCGCCAGCGCCAGCGCATCGCCGGCGTTGAACGCCAGTCCCGCGCGCAGCGCCACGAACAGCGCCGCCGACAGCGGTATCAGCTCGAGCACCAGCACCCGCACCACCATCTCGAGCGCGTAGTTCGACAGGCCGTAACTGAGCGAGGTCACCACCACGATCCGGATCAGCACCTGGCTGACCAGCGCCGACAACAGCGTAAACCATGGCAGCACGCGCCAGGTGCTGGTATAGATATGGCGCGAGGCCGCAACCCGGTTGGCGCGGTTATAGGTCGACGGCGAGAACGCCATCACCAGCGCGACCGCTCCCAGATGCAGCATATACCACCAGCTGGCGAGGGCGCGCACGACGACGGCGCCCCACTCGCTCGGTTTGGCATACAGGAGGCAAGTTGGACGCATGGGCAATAGTACCGCGCTTATTGACGCCGCGCTTCCTGCACGCCGTTCACTTCGGTGATGGCCGCCAGCGCCTTCTGCAATTGCGAAGTCGACCCGATTTCGGCGGTAAACGTCATGCGCGCCTGTCCTTTTGCGCTTTGCGTATTGACCCCGATCACGTTGATCTTCTCGCGCGAAAACACCTCGGAGATATCGCGCAGCAGGCCCTGGCGGTCGCCCGCGAGGATAAACAGGTCGACCGGGTACACCGTGTCCTGGCCGGCCCGGCCCCACTCGGTATGGATCACGCGCTCGGGCGCCTTGGAGCGCATTTCGGCGAAGTTCTTGCAGTTGGCGCGGTGGATCGAGACGCCCTTGCCGCGCGTGACGAAACCGACGATGCTGTCGGGCGGGGCCGGCTTGCAGCACTTGGCCAGCGCCGTCATCAGCCCCTCGGTGCCGACCACCAGCACGCCCGACTTGGCGCCCTGCTCGACGCTCGAGGCGCGGCTCTTGTTGAGCACCACGGCGTCTTCCGGCGGCACCACCTCGCCGGTGTCGTGCAGCGCCTGCTCCACATGGCGCAGGCTGAATTCATCCTTGCCGACGGACGCGAACAGGTCGTCCACCTTGGCGAAACCGAGCTTGTGCGCGAGCGACTCGAGGTTGACGGCGGTCTTGCCCTCGCGCTGCAGCGATTTTTCGACCAGCGCACGGCCATGTGCCAGCGTCTCCTGCAGGTCGATCGCATGGAACCAGGCGCGCACCTTCGAGCGCGTGCGCCCGCTGACCGTGTAGCCCGGACTGAGCCAGTCGCGCGAGGGGCCGGCGGTGCCCGGCGCACCCTTGGCGGTGATGATCTCGCAGGTCTGGCCGTTCTTGAGCGGGGTATTGAGCGGCACCATGACACCGTCCACGCGCGCGCCGCGGCAGCGGTGCCCGACTTCGCTGTGCAGGTGGTAGGCGAAGTCGATCGGGGTCGCTCCCACCGGCAGTTCGAGCACGCGCGCCTGCGGCGTGAGCACGAAGATGCGGTCGTCCAGGGTGGTCGACTTGAGCTTCTCGACCCATTCGCGCTGGATCTCTTCCTGGCCGACGACGGCGTCGGCCACGTCGGTCTTCCACGCCAGCAGCTGGCGCAGCCATGCGATCTTCTCGTCGTACTTATGGCCCTTGAAGTTCGAGCCGCCCTCTTCCTTGTAGCGCCAGTGCGCAGCGATCCCGTACTCGGCGAAATTGTGCATTTCCTGGGTCCGGATCTGCACTTCCAGCGGGCGCGCGTCGTCGGCCATGACGACCGTGTGCAGCGACCGGTAGCCGTTCGGCTTGGGACGCGAAATGTAGTCGTCGAATTCCTTCGGGATCGGGGTCCAGATGTTGTGGACCAGGCCCAGCACCGTGTAGCAGGTCTTGTCGTCGGCGACGATCACGCGAAAGGCACGCACGTCATAGAGCTCGCTGAAATCGAGCTCCTTGCCGCGCATCTTGTTCCAGATGCTGTAGATATGCTTGGGGCGGCCCGACACCTCGGCCTTGATGCCGGCCGCCGCCAGTTCGCGCTGCAGGCGCTCGATGGCGCCCTGCACGAAGCCCTCGCGCATCATGCGCTTTTCTTCCAGCATCCTGGCGATGCGCTTGTAGGTCTCCGGCTCGATGAAGCGGAACGACAGGTCTTCCAGTTCCCACTTGAGCTGCCAGATCCCGAGCCGGTTGGCCAGCGGCGCGTACAGGTCGAGCGACTCGCGCCCGTAGGCGCGCGTCATGTCGTTGAACAGCTTCTGGTCCGAAAAATAGCGCAGCGTGGTCACGCACGATGCCAGCCGCACCAGCACCACGCGCATGTCGCTGGCCATCGCGAGCAGCATCTTGCGCAGCGTCTCGACCTGGGCCACTGCCTGCTGGGCCGCGTTCTTGCCGCGCCCGACCGCCTGCTGGCCAACCGTCATGTCGCGCAGGCGCATGAGCTGGCGCACCCCGCTCACCAGGTCGGTCGCCTCCTTGCCGAAGCGCGTCTCCAGCCCGGCCGAGGCGTTCGGGTCGAGCACCGTCATTTCGACCATCAGGCCGGCGATCAGGGTTTCGGCGTCGCTGCGCAGCAGCGCCAGCGTGCTGGCCACGCCGATCGAAAAGTCGAGGGCCGGCTGGCCCCAGGCGCAGGTCTTGCCTTCGTAGGCCTCGCTCGCGTAGTCGAGCGCGGCGCGCACCCGCGCCCCGTCCTCAGAACTGAGGCCCTGAACCAGCTGGGTGCTCGCGCCGCCGAGCGCAGCAATAGAAACCATCGGATTTAACGCAATGCGGCTGTGATGACGATTTCGATCAGGCAGGCCGGGTTGGCCAGCTTCGCTTGAACCGTCGCGCGCGGGGGCGTATGGACTGACGAGACCCACTCGTCCCACACCTCGTTCATGGCCGAAAAATTGGCCATGTCGGTGATGAAAATCTGGCACATCAAGATGCAGGTCTTGTCGCTGCCCGCCTCGGTCAGCAGGCGATCGACATGGTCGAGCACCTCGCGCGTCTGTCCGGCCATATCGGCCGTGGTGTCCTCCGCGATTTGCCCCGCCAGATAGACCGTCTCGTTGTGGATGGCCACTTCGGACAAGCGTTTTCCTACGTGCAGTCGTGTAATTTCCATAGTTCTTTCCAATGCCGGTATTAACCGATCAAAAATTGTCGTGCAATTGCGATCTGGTCGTCGTGGACGAAGGTGGGCGCATGGCCCACGTCCGCGATTTCGACCAGGCGCGCCTTGGGACCTCGTGCCTGCATCATTGCGGCCGTTTCGCTCGACAGCAGATCCGAGCAGGCGCCGCGCACCAGCAGGGTCGGGCAGCGAATCGCGTCGTAGGCCGCCCACAAGGCCGCTTCGTCGGCCTGCGCGGATGCGGGCGTGGCGCAGCGCAGCGGCACGGCCACGCCCATATCGTAGTGGCGCACCCACTGCCCGTCCTTGTCCTGGCGCAGCACGTCACGCGCCAGCTTGAGCCATTCCTCGTCGCTGTGTTCGCCGAACGAGAGCGACACCTCGCGCACGAAGGCGGCAGCGGCCTCGAACGTCGGGAAGCGCAGTTCCTGGCCGATGTAGTCGCCGATGCGCTGCAGCGCCACCGGATCGAGGGTCGGCCCGATGTCGTTGAGGACCAGCTTGCCGATCGGGCTGTCCGGCAGCGACGCCAGCACCATGCCGATCAAGCCACCCATCGAGGTGCCGAACCAGTCGACCTGCGCAGCATCGCTGGCGGGGGTCGCGCGCGCGATCAGGGTCACCATGTCGTTGACGTACTGGAGGATGCCGTACAGCCGGGCATCGGCCAGGCAGCCCGAGCGGCCGCGCCCGACCACGTCCGGGCACACCACCCGGTAGTGGTCCGACAGCGCGCGCGCCAGCTGGTCGAAGTCGTCGCCCACGCGGGTGATGCCGTGCACGCACACGAGCACCTTCGGGTTGGCCGCGTCGCCCCACTCCTTGTAGGCCATCCGGTGCAGGCCGCTGGGGGAAATGCACTGGACCGATTTTATGCTTGCCTCAATCATGCCAGCTCCTTGTCAGGCGGGTATTCGTCGCCAAATTCAAATGTATATGTTTCAATGTTGAGCTTTGGCCGACATTTTACAGGGCGTTGCCATTAAAATTCTACCCAAGTGTAGCGCACGGCGCTGCCCGTCACGATCCAGCCAACTTTTCTTACAGAGGACATAATGAAAACGAGCATGCTAAGCGGCAAAACGGCACTGGTAACAGGTTCCACCTCGGGCATTGGCCTGGGCATTGCCCGCACGCTGGCCGAACAGGGCGCCAATATCGTGTTCAACGGCTTTGGCGACGCCGCCCAGATTGAAAAACTGGTCCAGGACGTGGCCCAGGAATTCGGCGTGCGCACCGACTACCACAATGCCGACATGTCCAAGCCGGCCGAGATCGAAGCGATGATGCGTTTTGCGGACGAAAAATTCGGCGGCGTCGACGTTCTCGTCAACAATGCCGGCATCCAGTATGTGGCCAACATCGAAGATTTTCCGGTCGAAAAATGGGACGCGATCATCGCCATCAACCTGAGTTCGGCCTTCCACACGTCGCGCATGGCGCTGCCGGGCATGAAGCGCAAGAACTGGGGCCGCATCATCAATATCGCCTCGGTGCACGGGCTGGTCGGCTCGGCGCAGAAATCGGCCTATGTCGCGGCCAAGCACGGCCTGGTCGGCCTGACCAAGGTGACCGCGCTCGAGACCGCCCATACGGGCGTGACCTGCAATGCGATCTGCCCGGGCTTTGTCCTGACCCCGCTGGTGCAAAAACAGGTCGACGACCGCGCCGCCAAGGATGCCATCAGCAATGAAGCGGCCAAGAAGGCGCTGCTGACCGAGAAGCAACCTTCGGGCGAATTCGTCACGCCAGAGGAACTGGGCGCTCTGGCCGTGTTTTTCTGCAGTTCCGCGGGCGACCAGGTACGCGGCGCGGCCTGGAACATGGACGGCGGCTGGACTGCGCAATAAGGAAAAACAAGGCCGATGGCATGCGCGAAAATTGGGTTCCCGCCTGCGAGGCTGTCGCGAAAGGGGTGGCAGAGTCTGGTTAGCACTCTTAACCCCGTCGTTCCCG
>Ga0066461_1000175_pt1 | contig 27686 bp, 23 predicted proteins | sample LakWasMe91_HOW11_2_FD_59572 | JGI IMG/M metagenome (GOLD analysis project Ga0066461, IMG submission 59572) | Freshwater sediment methanotrophic microbial communities from Lake Washington under simulated oxygen tension - Sediment Metagenome 91_HOW11 | ecosystem: Environmental > Aquatic >...
ATCGCTTGAAACCGGGCCCCCGCACCGGGTTCGGCGTGTTGCGTGAGCCGGACCACAATCATCGACTTCAGAACAGAAATACGCGAAAAAACAACAATAACGAAACAAAATGATACACTATTCGAAATCCGGCGCATCTTGTGGGGACGACCTACGTCAAGAAATTCCGTCCTCGCCTGCCTGTGGCTGCACCGTTTCGCCCAATTTCAATAAGGAGCCCTGTGTTATGGAAACAAGCAATAGAAAGCCGGACCGGACGGTCTCGGTGCGCGACACCTTCGGCTTCGATTCCGACCTGAAGGTCATGGCCTTCAGCGAGCCTGACGAGCATGTCCCGGACATTGACCGCGCTTATCGTTTCAATCCCGCCGTCACGCTGGCCATCCTGGCCGGCTTCATGCGCGACCGCCGGGTGCTGGTGCAGGGCATGCACGGCACCGGCAAATCGACCCACATCGAGCAGGTGGCGGCGCGCCTGAACTGGCCATGCATGCGCGTCAACCTCGACGGCCACATCAGCCGGCTGGACCTGGTCGGCAAGGACACCATCGTCATACGCGATGGCAAGCAGATCACCGAATTTCAGGAAGGAATCGTGCCGTGGGCCTTGCAGCGCCCGGTCGCGCTGATCTTCGATGAATACGATGCCGGCCGCCCGGACGTGATGTTTGTCATCCAGCGCATCCTCGAAAGGGAAGGCAAGTTCACCCTGATGGATCAAAGCCGCGTGATCCACCCGCATCCTTACTTCCGGCTGTTTGCCACCGCCAATACTGTCGGCCTTGGCAACGTGCAGGGGCTGTATCACGGCACCCAGGTGCTCAACCATGGACAGATCGACCGCTGGAGCATTGTGGCCGCGCTCAATTACTTGCCGCCCGACGAAGAGAGCGCCATCGTGCGGGCCCGGGTTCCGCGCCTGGCCGACGAGGCGGGGCGGCGCCTGGTCGAATCGATGGTGGCCGTCGCCAGCCTGACCCGCAAGGGCTTCGCGGCGGGCGACCTGTCTACCCTGATGTCGCCGCGCACCGTCATCACCTGGGCCGAAAACCTGGAGATCTTCAATGATGTCGCGCTCGCATTCCGGCTGTCGTTCCTGAACAAATGCGAGGAAGGCGAACGCGCGCTGGTGGCCGAATATTTCCAGCGCTGCTTCGACCAGGAGCTCGAGGAATCCTTCGCGCACGAGGCGGGACTGGTGTCATGAGTTCCGAGCGCGCTGCCATACGTCATCAGCAACAGGTCGAAGAGCTGTGCGCCGCGACCATCCGCGCCCTGTGCGGCGAGCCCGACCTGCATATCCAGGCGCGCCGGCTGCACAAGGGCAAGCGCGCGCTGGCGCTGCCTGCGCCTCATCTGCTGCTGAGCGAGGCGGTGGACGACTTCAGTTCATGGCGCGGCGCGATGGACAGCGTGGCCCTGAAGCGGCGTCATTCGGACGTCCTGCTGCATCGCAGCCTGTGCCCTTTGCAACCGGTCGCACGGCTGGTCTTTGAAATGCTCGAGCAGCTGCGGGTCGAGACCCTGGCGCCGGACAGCATGCCAGGCGCTACCCGAAACATGCGGCACCGGTTCAGGATGTGGTCGCTTGCGTTCCAGCGTGCCGGAATGATCGATGGCGCGATCGGATTGCTGATCTATACCGTGTTCCAGGTCTGCTGGTCGCACCTGACCGGACAGGCGCCGCTGGCGGAGACCGAAGACCTGATGGAAGCGACCCGCGCCGGGATCGCGTCCTCGCTCGGGCCGCCGCTGCGCAATTTGCGCCCCACGCGGGAGCACCAGGCACAGTACGCGCAGCATGCCCTGGCCATCGCCGCGCTGGTCGGAAACATGGTCGAGGCCGCCAGCAGCGGGCGCGCGCGGCAAGAGCGCGACGACGACGAGGGCGATGTGCTGCGGCAGGCATTGGGCCTGCTGATCGACTTCGACCGCGAAGGCAGCGACGAGCCGGTGGCGCATGCCGCAGCCGGCGCCGCCCGCGTGCTGCAGCAAACCGAACAGCCCTACCGCGCCTTCACCCGGGAATATGACTGCGTGCTGGAGGCCCGCTCACTGGTGCGCCCCGACCTGCTGCGCGAATTGCGCGAGCGGCTAGACCTGCGGATCCGGCAACAGGGCGTCAACCTTGGCGCGCTCTCGCGCAAGCTGATGGCGCTGCTGGCGCAGCCGCAGCGCGACGGATGGGACTGCGGACAGGAAGAGGGATATATCGACGGCAGGCGCCTCGCGCAGCTGGTCAGTTCGCCGGCCGAACGCAGGTTGTTCCGGCTCGAGCGCTACCGCCCGCACGCCGATTGCCTGGTCAGCTTCCTGGTGGACTGCTCGGGGTCGATGAAGCAGCATGCCGAGCCGCTTGCGATGCTGATCGACGTGCTGGCGCGCGCCATGGAAGCGGCCGGCGTGAGCACGGAAATCCTCGGTTTCACGACCGGGGCATGGAATGGCGGAAAGCCCTACCGGGACTGGCTGCGCCAGGGCCGGCCCGCCGCACCGGGACGCCTGAACTCGCTGTGCCACATGGTGTTCAAGGATGCCGCCAGCAGCTGGCGGCGGGCCCGTCCCGGCATCGCGGCGCTGCTGAAAGCGGATCTGTTTCGCGAAGGCATCGATGGGGAGGCGGTCGACTGGGCCTGCGAGCGCATGTGTGCGCGCAGCGAACAGCGGCGCATCCTCCTTGTGCTGTCCGACGGCAGCCCGACCGACAGCGCCACCAACCTGGCGAACGACGCGTTTTACCTGGACAAGCATTTGAAGGAAGTGGTGGCGCGCCGGACCGGCTCCGGCTTGGAGATCTACGGCCTCGGGGTCAGCCTCGACCTCGGTGCGTATCACCAGCGTCACCTGGCGCTGGATTTATCGGCGCCGCTCGGCAATGCGATCTTCACCGACATCATGCAGTTGATCGCGCGCGGCCGGCCCCGCCCGGCTGGCCGCTAGGCGCGCCGCGGTTGCGTTTCCAACGCCGCGGCGGCACTGCCGGCCGATCCGGAGAAGGTCTCGCTCATTGCGGCGGCGGCCGCTTTCAGGTGGACCACATGTTCCAGCGCGTTCGCCAGGGTCAGGCGCGCTATCGGCGCCTGCACCGCCAGCGCGGCGGCGATCTGGCCGTTCCCGTCCATGATCGGCACCGCCACGCAGATCAGGCCGTCGAGATACTCCTGGTTGTCGATGCCGATCTCGCTTTTGCGGGTGCGGTCGAGCTCGGACTCGAGCAGGTCGAGACTGCTGATGGTATTGCCGGTGAAGCGGCGCAGGTCCAGGTTCTCGAGCAGCGCGCGCCGTTTCGAACTGCGCATCTGGCTCATGAACAGCTTGCCGCTGGCGCTGCAGTGCAAGGGCACGCGCGCGCCCGGTTTCAGGTCCACCTTCAATGGCCACTGGGTCTCGACCCGGTCGATGTACACGATCTCGTTGCCGTCGAGCATGGTGATGTTGCAGGTCTCACCGAGCTTGTTGCCGATATTGGCCAGGATGGTGTGGCGCAGCATGCGCACCGAGTTATTCATCATGATGCCGAGCCCGAAATCGGCCAGCCTGCTTCCCACGGTGTAGTCCTTGTCGCCCGGCTGACGCAAGATCCATCCGCCTTTTTCCAGCGCGCTCAGCAGACGGAACACGGTCGGCTTGGGCAGCGCCATCTGGTCCACGATTTCGGTCAGCGAGATCAGGCGGTCGGCCCTGACCACCACCTCAAGAATTGCAAGTGAGCGCAAGGCGGCAGAGGCTTGTCCGAAATCTTCAGGAGCGTTCATGGTAGTCCACCCATAGGAATTGTAGGAAATAAGCGTAATTATACATCTGGCGCGATATTTGCGGTTACATCGAGCAAAATTTGCACAAAGTGGAACCCAGAGTTTTAAAAAGTTAAAAAGGTGTTGAGAATTTTCATACTTGCAGCTAGTATTACTCAACGCCCTCGCACAGCGACGAGATGCAACGCAGCATGGCAAGCCTAACCCACCGGGCCGAAGATGCGGCTCGAAGCGCAGACATTCCAGGATTTATCGACCGCACGACGGGTTCCAGATACCGGCCGACGCGACAACAATCAGCAGAAGGAGCAGACAATGGCAGTTGATACTCAGGTCACCCCGGCATCGGACGAAGCGAGCTGCATCGTGCGGCAATTGATCGCCAGGGCCCGCAGCGCGCAGAAGCTGTACGAAAGCTATACCCAGGAACAGGTCGACGAGGTCGTGCTCGCCGTCGGCTGGGCCATCATGCAGCCGGAGCGCAATCGCGCGCTGGCCGAAATGGCGGTGGCCGCCACCGGTCTTGGCAATGTGGAAGACAAGATCCAGAAAAACTACCGCAAGACGCTGGGGCTGCTGCGCGACCTGAAGGGCGCAAAAAGCGTCGGCATCATCAGCGTGGATGCGCAGCGCGGCCTGGTCGAGATTGCCCGGCCGGTCGGCGTGGTGGCGGCCATCGCGCCGTCCACCAATCCGGCCGCCACGCCGGCCAACAAGGCCATCAACGCGCTCAAGGGACGCAACGCGGTCATCATCGCGCCCTCGCCCAAGGGCAGGACCAGCTGCGAAGCCCTGATCGCCTACATCCACGCCGAACTCGACAAGGTCGGCGCGCCGCGCGACCTGGTGCAGTGCCTGCCGGACCCGATCACCAAGGCGAGCACCCAGGCCCTGATGCGTCTGGCCGACCTGGTGGTGGCGACCGGTTCGCAAAACAACATCCGCGCCGCCTATGCCAGCGGCACCCCGGCCTTCGGCGTTGGCGCCGGCAATGTCGCCTCCATCATCGACAGCTCGGCCAACCTGAGTGCGGCGGCAAGCAAGATCGCGGCCTCCAAGACGTTCGACAACGCCACCAGCTGCTCATCGGAAAACAGCGCGGTGATCCTGGCCGACGTCTACGACGCGGCGGTTGCCGCCCTGACCGAGGCCGGTGGCGCCATGCTGAACCGGGAAGAAAAGGATTTGCTTCAGAAAACCTTGTGGCCCGACGGCAAGCTCGATAGCACCGTGACGGCGCGCAGCGCGCCCACCATCGCGGCCGCCGCCGGCCTCGTGCGCAAGGAAGTGGCGCAGTGCCGCTTCATGATGGTGGAAGAGCACGGCACCGGCCCGGACTATCCCTATTCGGGCGAAAAACTCTCGCCGGTGCTGACCGTGTACCGGGCGCGCGATTTCGAACACGCCTGCCAGATCGTCGAAGCCATCTATGACCATCAGGGCGCCGGCCATTCGGTGGGGATCCATAGCGAAAACAAGGAACATATTGAACGGCTCGGCCTGAATCTGAAGGTGTGCCGCGTGATCGTCAACCAGGCGCACTGCTTCGCCACCGGCGGCAGCTTCGAAAACGGCCTGCCGTTTTCGCTCTCGATGGGCTGCGGCACCTGGGGCGGCAACAACTTCTCCGACAACATGAATTATCGGCACTACCTGAACATCACCCGTATCGTGCGCCCGCTCCCGGAGCAGGTGCCGACCGAAGACGACATCTTCGGCGACTTCTTTCGCAAATACGGCTGAGCGCCCTGCGGTTTGACAAACGAGTGAATCGGGGCCTGCCGCCCCGCTAACGGAAAGGACTGGAAGATGTTGCGCACCATACGAGACTACGTTGATCTGCAGGCGGCCGAGCGCCCTGACGCGGTGTATCTGATCGCGCCGGAAACCGGCCGCAGCCTGACTTTCGGCGCCCTGCAACAGGCATCGCGCCGGCTGGCGGCCCACCTGGCAAGCTGCGCCAGCCCGGGCGACAGGGTCGCCCTGCTGATGGAAAACGGCTACCAGACCTGCCGCCTGTTCATTGGCACGATGTACGCCGGGTATTGCGTGACCCCGCTCAACCTGCTGGCGCAGACCTCGCAACTCGAATATGTGCTCGAGCACAGCGATGCCAAGATCGTGTTCGTCTCGCCCGACCAGCACGAGCGCCTGCTGCAGGCGCTCAAGAAGGTGGCGCGCAGCGTGCGGGTCGAGGTGGTCGATGTCGATGCCGAAGAATTCATCGAGGCAAGCGAGGAAAAAACCGGGCTGGACCCGGTAGCCGAGTGGGACGATGCGCTGATGATGTACACCTCTGGCACCACTGGCAAACCGAAGGGCGTGGTGCTGACCAACCTGTCGGTGATCAGCGGCGGCCAGTTCGTCTCCGAGGCGCATGCGCTCACCCCGCAGGACCGGGTCATGGCCTGCCTGCCGCTGTACCACATCAATGCCCAGATCGTGACCGCCACCGCGCCCCTGGTGCACGGCGGAAGCCTGGTGCTGCCGCATCGGTTCGGCGTCACCGCCTATTGGTCGCAGGTCGAACAATACGGCTGTACCTGGGTCAACATGGTGCCGACCATGATTGCTTACCTGGTCAATGCAGCCGAGCAGAAAGAGGTCACCGAGGACCTGAGCCGCGTGCGTTTCTGCCGCTCCGCGTCGGCGCCGCTGCCGCCCAGCCAGCATCGTGCCTTCGAAAAGAAATTCGGGATCGGCGTGATCGAAACCATGGGCCTGACCGAGACGGCGGCCCCGTGCTTTACCAATCCGCTCGATCCTGCGCAACGCAAGATCGGCAGTCCCGGCCGCGCATTCGGCAACGAGGCCAAGATCATCGACCCCGACGGCAAGCAGCTTGCGGCTGGGGAGGTCGGCGAGATCATGATTTCCGGCGCCAATGTGATGAAGTGCTATTACAAAAGCCCCGAGCAGACCGCGAGCGCCTTCAGCAAGAATGGCTGGCTGCACACGGGCGATCTCGGCTACCTCGACGCGGACGGCTTTGTCTTTGTCACCGGCCGCATCAAGGAATTGATCATCAAGGGCGGCGAAAACATCGCGCCGCGTGAAATCGACGAAGCGCTGCTCAAGCACCCGGCCGTGCTCGACGCCGCCGCGGTCGGCATCGAGGACCCGAACTACGGACAGGAAATCATGGCCTGCGTCGTGCTCAAGGAAGGCGCCGCCTGCACCATCGAAGAGCTCAGGGCATTTGCCGAACAGGAACTTGGCCGTTACAAGACGCCGAAGATTTTCCATTTCCTGGCCGACCTGCCGCGCGGGCCATCGGGCAAGGTGCAACGACTCAAGCTGCTCGATATCGTGCCCCAAGCGAAGAGCGAAACCCATGCGCCGGCCTGACCGAACGGGAGCAACACAATGAACCATCCGCGCCTCGAAGCAATCATCCGCACGGCCGCAGCGCTTGGCCGGACCACAGTGGCGGTTGCCTATCCATGCAATCCGACCTCGATCGAAGCGGCCATCACGGCGCAGCAGCGCGGCCTGATCCATCCGATCCTGGTCGGTCCGCGCGAGCGGATCGTCGCCATTGCGCAGGAGCACGGATTCGACCTGCGCGAGGTCGAGTTCGTCGACACGGACGACGATGCGGGGGCCGCTTCGCGCGCCTGCGTCGCGCTGTGCCAGGAAGGGCGCGCCAAGATCATCATGAAGGGCAGCCTGCATACCGACGAGCTGCTCAGCGTCGTGCTCAGCAAGGACAGCGGAATGCGTACCGGGCGCCGGGTAAGCCATGCGTTCGTGTTCGACGTGCCGAACTATGCCAGGCCGCTCTTGATGGCCGACTGCGTGGTCAACATCGCCCCGGGCCTGATGGACAAGCGCGACATCGTCCAGAATGCGGTCGATCTGGCCCATGTGCTGGGGATCGGCTTGCCGCGCGTGGGCATCTTGTGTGCGGTGGAAACCATCAACGCCGCCATTCCGGCAACGCTCGAGGCGGCAGCCCTGAGCAAGATGGCCGAGCGCGGCCAGATCACCGGCGCCCTGGTCGACGGTCCGCTGGCATTCGACAATGCGATCTCGCTCGAAGCGGCCCGCATCAAGGGGATCGATTCCAAAATCTCGGGCAACTGCGACATCCTGATCGCCCCCAGCCTGGATGCGGGCAACATGCTCTACAAGCAGCTGATCTATCTCGCGGGGGCCGAATGCGCCGGGCTCGTGCTGGGCACCAAAGTGCCCATCATCATCACCAGCCGCGCCGATTCCGCCGCCAGCCGCGTCGCCTCCTGTGCCCTGGCGGCGATCAAGGCTTCCGGTGTGCGCCTCGATCCCTTTAACAACAGCAGGGAAGGAGCCTTTCAACCCAGCCTGGTTTTGTAGTAAGCCCGAAGTCGAACTGAAGCGAGGCTTGACACGGGTGGAACCTGTTGCGCCGGACCAGAAGCTGCGCACGGCAATGTACCGGCAAGCAGCCTGGTCGATTCATTAAAACAAAGAGGAGACAGACATGAGCATCGTATCAAGCAAGAGCATTGTGCTGGGAACACTGGCGGCAGCGATCGCATTGAGCAGCATGAATGCCGCGTTTGCGCAGGAAAAATACCCCTCGCGTCCGATCGAAATGGTGGTGACCTTCGGTCCCGGCGGCGGCGCCGACGCGATGGGGCGCAAGATGTCCCAGATCCTGGAAAAGAAGCTGGGCGTTCCCATGCCCGTATCGAACGTGGCAGGCGCATCCGGCAACGCGGGACTGACCAAGCTGATGACCAACCCGGCCGACGGCTATACCGCGGCGACCCTGATCGCGCTGAGCGTGTCGGCGTGGGCATCCGGTCTCGGCTCGGCCCGCCCGGATGACTTTGCGATCGTCGCGGTGGCGCAGGATTCGCCGTCGATGCTGTTCGTCCCGGCCGACAGCCCGTTCAAGACCGCCAAGCAATTCCTCGACCATGCCAAGGCAAACCCGGGCAAGCTCAAGGTGGCGACCTCCGGCTATGGCACGCAGGACGACATCACGCTCAAATACATGGCCTCGCTGGGCTACAAGACCACCAACGTGCCGTTTGCCAAGCCGGCCGAGCGCTACGCTTCGCCGCTGGGGCGCCATACCGATGCGATCTATGAAGAGCCGGGCGACGTCGCCCAGTTCCTGCAGGCCAAGCAGCTGCGTCCTTTGATCGTGTTCGACGACAACCGCCATGCCTCCTTCAAGGACGTCGTGACGTCCAAGGAACTCGGGATGCAGATCAGCGACCTGCCCAACTTCCGCACCATCGCGGTGCCGGCAAAAACCCCGCCGGAGCGCGTCAAGCTGCTGGCGGACGCGGTCAATGCCGCGCTCGATACGCCCGAGTGGAAGGAGTTCTGCGCGGCGACCTATACCTGCACCAGGAAATACACGCCGCAGGAAGCGCAGGCGCACGTGACGCAGTTCTATCAGCGCGTCAAGCAATACCAGAAGACGTTCAAATAAGCACGGGCAGCAATGGCGGCGCAAAGTAGTGCGCCGCCGCGCCGACAACGCGAAAAAACGGAGACGACATGACCTTCTTCCAGCTGCATAAAAAAACGATGCGGGGCCTGATTGCCCCCTCCCTGTTCCTGATCGCCACGACGGTGATGTTGCGCTTCGTGGCGGAGGACCTTGAAACGGCCAGTTCGATGGCGCGCGGCATTGCCGGCCCCATCACGTGGCCGAACACCATGCTGTATCTGGTCATGTTCTGCGCTGCTGCCTGGCTGCTGACGGACCTGATCAAACTGTCGCTCGACTATCGCGAGCACCAGAAATTTCCTGCGCGCCCGCGCCGCGCCGCTGCAACGGGCGAGAGCGCCGAGGGCGGCGACCTCAGGATCTGGGTTGGCCTGGCGATCGTCATGGTCTACGGTTTCCTGATTCCGGTGCTCGGCTTCATGTTCTCCACGCTGCTGTTCATCGCGGTCTGGATGCTGCTCGGCGGCATTCGCAGGCCGCTCATGATTTCGCTTGTCAGCGTCCTCGGCACCACGGTGCTGCTGTATGTCTTCGTCAAGCTCGCATTAATGCCCCTGGAGCGCGGGCTGGGGATATTCGATCAGGTAACCCTCGCGGTCTATCGCTTCCTCCACCTCATTTAAGGACCGGACGTCATGGAAACGCTTATCAACCTGTCACACGGAATGCTCAATGCGTTCGATCCGCTCAATCTCGGCCTGATGCTGGTGGGGCTGGCCGTGGGCGTGATCGCCGGCGCCTTGCCCGGAATTTCCTTCGTCAACGCAATGGCGATGGCCTTGCCCTTCACGTATCTGATGAGCCCCCTGACCGCCATGGTGTTCCTGGGCGGTATCTACGCCGGTGGCGTGTTCGGTGGTTCGATCTCTTCGATCCTGATCAACATACCGGGCACGCCGGCTTCCCTGCCCAGTTGCTGGGATGGTTACCCGATGACCAAGCGCGGCGAATCGACGCGCGCCCTGACCATTGCGATCTCGGCCTCGGCGACCGGCGGCATCGCCAGCGCGCTGCTGCTGACATTCGGGGCGCCGCCGTTTGCGAAATTCGCGCTCACGTTCGACCAGCCCGAGTTTTTCGCCGCGACCTTCCTTGGCCTGGTCAGCATTATTGCGATCGCCAAGTCGGCGCCGATCGTCAGCTTTTTGTCCTTGTTCGTCGGCATGGCGATCGGCAGCGTCGGCGTCGATTCGATGTATGGCTTGCCGCGCCTGACCTTCGGCGTGCCGTCCCTGCAAAACGGCATCAATTTCGTGGTGGTGATGATCGGCCTGTTCGCGCTGTCCGAGGTGGTCGAGATGCTGGGCAAGACAGGCCACGGCCAGGCCGTTGGCGGCAAGCTGAAATTCAAGATGCCGACGTTCAAGGAACTGTGGGCGCTGAAAGGCTCGGCCGGCCGCGGCACTGCCCTCGGCTGCATGATCGGCATGATTCCGGGCGCCGGCGCGACGGTCGGGGCTGTCATTGCCTACGGCGTCGAAAAACAGGTGTCTCCGCGCGGCAAGGAATTCGGCACAGGTGTCGAAGCCGGCTTGGCGGCGCCCGAAGCGGCCAAGAATGCGACCACCGGCGCCGCCATGATTCCGCTGCTGACGCTGGGCATTCCGGGCAGCGCGGCGACCGCCATCATGCTCGCGGCCATGGTGCTGCATGGCGTCAATCCGGGGCCGCTGCTGTTTACCACCCAGACCGACATGGTCTACACCATCTTCGCCAGCCTGCTGGTGGCCAATATCTTCATGATCGGCGCCGGGGTGCTGGTCGCGCGCGGCTTCTCGTCGCTGATGAAAGTGCCGCCGACCATCCTGGGCGCCTTCATCGTCATCCTGAGCGTGCTGGGCGCCTATGGCGTGCGCAACAACATCTTCGACGTGTATATCTGCCTGATTTTCGGCGTGCTCGGCTACGTCATGAAGATCGTCAAGTTCCCGACCGCGCCGCTGGTGCTGGGCGTGATCCTGGGGCCGCTGGCCGAACGTTATTTCATGACCTCGCTTGCCAACTACGACAACGACGTGACGATCTTTTTCACGCGCCCGATCAGCGGCTCGATCCTGGCCTTCGCAGCACTGTTTGTCCTGTGGGCGCTGGTTCCGGAGATCAAGGCGAAACTGCGCAAGGCCAAGGCCGGGCTGGACGATCCGATCCTCGAGGCCTGATCGTAATGAATTATCGGAATTTCTGGTTTTTTTAGGAAGGCATCATGACTGACAGTACCATTCCCCGCATGCGTGCGTCGGACGAGCAGACCGAGGTGAAGTGCACCACCTGCTACATGTGCGCATGCCGCTGCGGCATCCGCGTCCATCTGCGCGACAACGAAGTGCGTTATATCGACGGCAACCCGGAGCATCCCCTGAACCAGGGGGTGATCTGTGCCAAGGGCGCGTCCGGCGCGATGAACCAGTACTCGCCGGCACGCCTGACCAAGCCGCTGCTGCGTAAGCCCGGCAGCGAACGCGGCGCCGCCGAATTTACTGAAATCAGCTGGGAAGAGGCGTTCTCGCTGATGGCCGAGAGGCTGGGGAAAATCCGCGCCACCGATCCGAGGAAATTCGCGCTGTTTACCGGGCGCGACCAGATGCAGGCCCTGACCGGCCTGTTCGCCCGCCAGTTCGGCACCCCCAACTATGCGGCGCACGGCGGCTTTTGCTCGGTCAACATCGCGGCCGGCATGATCTACACCATCGGCGGCTCGTTCTGGGAATTCGGCGGGCCCGACCTGGAGCGCGCCAAGCTGTTCATCATGCTCGGCACGGCCGAGGACCATCACTCCAATCCGATGAAAATCGCGCTGTCGAAGTTCAAGCGCGACGGCGGCAAGTTCATTTCGGTCAATCCGGTACGCACCGGTTACTCCGCCATTGCCGACGAGTGGGTGCCGATCAAGCCCGGTACCGATGGCGCGCTGCTGCTGGCGCTGATCCACGAAATCATTGCCACCGGTTTGTACGACCGCGAGTTCCTGGTGCGTTACACCAACTCGGGACAGCTGGTCAACCAGAACGCCGACAGTGACGATTTCGGCCTGTTTGTCGAAGACCAGGACACCGAAGTGGCCAACCCGATGTACCCGCAGAACAAGCTGTGGTGGGACCGCCTCACCAACGCGCCGGTCGCCACCCATACCGAAGGGGCCGATCCCTACCTGTTCGGCTCCTTCGACCTGGGCGACGGCACCCCGGTGGTGCCTGCGTTCCAGCTGCTCAAGGACCGGGTCAAGCAGTACACGCCCGAATGGGCCGCCGGCATCACGGGCATTTCGGCCGAATGCATCCGCCGCCTGGCCAATGAAATGGGCGTGATCGCGCGCGACCAGAAGATCGAACTGCAGATTCCGTGGACCGACAGCTGGGGCCGCGAGCACGAGACCGTGACCGGCAATCCGGTCGCCTTCCATGCCATGCGCGGCCTGGCCGCCCATTCGAACGGCTTCCAGACCACGCGCGCGCTGGCGATTTTGATGTCGCTGCTGGGCACGATCGACCGCCCGGGCGGATTTCGCCACAAGTCGCCGTTCCCGCGCGCGATCCCGCCGAGCGCGAAACCGCCCAATAGCCCCGACGCGGTCAAGCCGAACACGCCGCTGGGCGGGATGCCGCTCGGATGGCCGGCCGGCCCGAACGACCTGTTCGTCGATGCCGAGGGCAACCCGGTACGCATCGACAAGGCCTTCTCGTGGGAGCATCCGCTCTCGGTGCACGGCTTGATGCACAACGTGATCACCAATGCCTGGCGCGGCGATCCCTACCCGATCGACACGCTGCTGATCTTCATGGCCAACATGGCCTGGAATTCGAGCATGAACACGAGCCAAGTGCGCCAGATGCTCAACGACCGCAACGAGGATGGCGAATACAAGATCCCGTTCCTGATCGTGTGCGACGCGTTCCAGTCCGAGACCACCGCCTTTGCCGACCTGGTGTTGCCCGACACTACCTACCTCGAGCGGCACGACGTCATGTCGATGCTGGACCGGCCGATTTCCGAATTCGACGGACCAATGGATTCGGTGCGCATCCCGGTGCTGCCGCCGACGGGCGAGTGCAAGCCGTTCCAGGAAGTGCTGATCGAACTGGCGAGCCGGCTGAAGTTTCCTGCCTTTACCCGTCCCGACGGCAGCCGCAAGTTCCGCGACTATCCCGACTTCATCGTCAATTACGAGACGGAACCGGGCTCGGGCATTGGCTTCCTGGCCGGCTGGCGCGGCGCCGGCGGCGAAAAATCGATGAAGGGCGAGCCCAACCCGCGCCAGTGGGACATGTACGCCAAGAACAACTGCGTGTTCCACCACAAACTGCCGCCTTCCTACAGCTACATGCGCAACTGGAACAAGGGCTACATGGAATGGGCGCAACGCCTGCGCATCCGCCGCTTCGCCGATCCGATCCTGATCCATATCTATTCGGATGTGCTGCAGCGCTTCCGCCTGTCCGCGCAAGGCAAGGGCGGGGGCAAGCAGCCGCCCGATCATTTGCGCAAACGGGTCGAGACCTATTTCGATCCGCTGCCGTTCTACTACGAACCGCTGGAAGTGCAGAGCATCGATATGGAAAAATACCCGCTCAATGCCGTCACCCAGCGCCCGATGGCCCAGTACCATTCGTGGCATTCGCAAAATGCCTGGCTGCGCCAGATCCACAGCCACAACTACCTGCACGTGAACCCGCTCACCGCGCGCGCGCAGGGGATCGAGGACGGCGGCTGGCTGTGGGTCGAGTCGGCCTGGGGCAAGGTGCGCTGCATGTGCCGCTACAGCGAAGCGGTCGAGCCGGGCACGGTCTGGACCTGGAACGCGATCGGCAAGGCCGCCGGCGCCTGGCGCCTGGAGCCCGGCGCGAACGAAGCGCAAAAGGGCTTTCTGTTGAACCACCTGATATCCGAAGAGCTGCCGACCCAGGCCGAGGGCAAGCGGATGTCGAACTCGGACCCCGTCACCGGCCAGGCCGGCTGGTATGACGTGCGGGTGCGGATCTACAAAGCCGGAGCGGACGAAGCCAAGGAAACCTGGCCGCAGTTCGCCCCGATGCCGGCGGCGCCCGGCACCCGCCGCCTCACCCGCATCTGGCTGGCCTATCGCGCCGGCGCAGGAGACAAAAAATGACCCAGCTGGCATTGGTAATCGATCTGAACGTGTGCGTGGGCTGCCATGCCTGCGTGACGAGCTGCAAGTCCTGGAACACCTCCGGCGCGGCCGGCACCCTGGCCGACCAGAATCCGTACGGACAGGACCCGACCGGCACCTTTTTCAACCGGGTGCAGACCTTCGAGGTGGGCCAGTTTCCGCAAACGGAAACGGTGCACTTCCCGAAATCGTGCCTGCACTGCGAGGAACCGCCGTGCGTGCCGGTATGCCCGACGGGCGCGAGCTACAAGCGCGCGTCCGACGGCATCGTGCTGGTCGACTACGACAAGTGCATCGGCTGCAGTTACTGTTCGTGGGCCTGCCCGTACGGCGCGCGCGAACTCGACGAGAAGCGCCAGGAAATGGGCAAGTGCACGCTGTGCGTGGACCGCATCGACAACCTGTCGCTGCCGCCGGAAGACCGCCAGCCGGCGTGCGTGATGGCGTGCCCGACCAGCGCGCGCCTGTTTGGCGACGTGCACGATCCGGAATCGGCGGTATCGGTGGCGATCCGCGAGCAGGGCGGCTACCAGCTGATGCCTGAATGGGATACCAAGCCGTCCAACCACTACCTGCCGCGCCGCAAGGTCGAGATCAAGCTGCACGTCGACCAGCTGAGCCGGGCCGACAATCCCCTGAAGATCGACGGCAAGCTGCCCAAACCGAATGTGAACGAGCCGTCGCTGGACGACTCAACCTCATGGTGACGGTGCAGCCCAGTCAAACAAAACGGGGCGGCGGCGCTTTGCACGCAGCCGCCCCATGTAGAAATCACCATTCAAAGCACATATGAATCCAGCTATTTCCGTTATCCTGATGACGACCCTGATCGGGGCCGGGCAAGGCTTGTTCCTGGCGCTCTACAGCGCCGAAATACTCGGGCTGATCGGCCTGGCCGCCGAACCGGGCAATCGCGTGCAGGCGCTGGGGAGCATGATTTCGCTCGTCTTCCTGGTACTCGGGCTGATCGCGTCGTTCTTCCACCTCGGCCACCCGGAACGCGCCTGGCGCGCCGCCGCCATGTGGCGCACCTCCTGGCTGTCGCGCGAAGTGATCGTCATGCCGGCCCTGATGGCCGCTGTGTTCGCGTATGGCGTCGGCCAATACCTCGGCGGGCACGGCGCGCCGGATTCGGCCCCCGCCCTGCTCACCACGGCAGCGGGGATTGTCGCCGTCGTCCTGTGCATCGCCCTGTTCATTTGCACCGGCATGATCTACGCGTGCATCAAGTTCATGCAGGAATGGGCAACCCCGCTGACCCTGATCAATTATTTCCTGATGGGCTGCGCGTCCGGCTTCACCCTGGCCACGCTGCTGTTCATGGCGGCGGCGCCCGGCCTGACCCGGATCTTCGGCATCGCCGCGGTGGTGTTCACGCTGGCAGCGCTGGCCGGCAGGCTCGCTTCGCTGTATCGCAATGCCCGGATCAAGCCGAAGTCGACCCTGCAAAGCGCCACCGGCATCCGCCATCCGCGCATCGTGCAAAAGGCGCAAGGTGCGATGGGCGGTTCGTTCAATACCCGTGAATTTTTCCATGGGAAAAAGCCGGCCTTCATCCGTTCGGTCAAGACGATTTTTCTGGTGCTCGGCTTTCCGCTGCCGATCGTGCTGCTGACCGTTGGCCTGCTCACTGCATCGGTGGCCTGGCTGGCAGCCGCGTTCGTGCTGCAGTATGTCGGGCTGGTGTTCGAGCGCTGGTTCTTTTTTGCCCAGGCCAATCACCCGCAGAACCTGTATTACCAGCAGATTTCATAGTGGGAAGGTTCTGATCATTCTTCGAATACTGTTTCCCTTTTTAGCGTGGCCGCGCCCGACTGCCGCCACGCTCAAGCGTGACGTACTGTCTGGCTTTAGCATTGGCCTGGTACTGATTCCCCAGGCGATCGCCTACGCAACGCTGGCCGGCATGCCGCCCGAAACGGGACTGTATGCGGCCCTGTTGCCGGCCGTGGTGGGCATACTCTGGGGTTCCTCGCCCTTGCTCGGGGTGGGGCCGGTCGCACTGACCAGCCTGCTCGTGTTCGGATCGCTGGCGCCGCTGGCTCCGCCCGGCACCGGCTCCTGGGTGGTGCTGGCGATCTGGCTGTCGCTGTATGCCGGCGTCATCCAGCTCCTGCTCGGCGTCTACCGCCTTGGCCGTATCGCCAATGTGGTGTCGCAGCCGGTGATTGTCGGCTTCATCAATGCCGCGGCGATCCTGATCATGGTCTCGCAACTGCCGGCCCTGCTGGGCGTGTCGCATCTGCCGATCGGCGATCTCGACATGATCTTGCAGGTGCTGGCCCCCTCGACCGCCTGGCTGACCGCGCTGTTCGGGTTTGTCACATTGGTCCTGCTGGTCGTCCTGAACCGCTACTTCCCGACCTATCCGACGCTGTTGCTGGTCACCTTGCTGGGCATCCTGGCCAGCTGGGCCATCGATTACGAGTCGTACGGCGGGCAAGTCGTCGGCACCATCAGCAGCGCTTTGCCCAGGCTGTCGATGCCGCCCTCGCTGTCGCTTGCCCAGCACCGCGACCTGTGGCCGGCCGCCATGGTGCTCGCGCTGATCAGTTTTACCGAAGCCATGTCCAGCTGCCGCGAAATCGCGCGCCGGCGGCGCGAGCAATGGGATGAAAACCAGGAACTGATCGGACAGGGCCTGGCCAAGATCGTGAGCGGCTTGAGCGGCGCGTTTCCGGTCAGCGGCTCGTTCTCGCGTTCCGCGCTGTATCTCTACACCGGAGCGGCGAGCGGCTGGTCCTCGGTTTTTTCCGCACTGTGCGTGCTGCTCACCATCCTGTTCCTGACCGAACCGCTGTCGTATTTGCCGCTGTCGGTGCTGGCCGCGATCATCATCGTGCCGGTGTTCCGGCTGCTCCAGTTTGGCCAGATGCTGCGCCTGTTCAAGCTCTCGCGCGATGAAGGCGCGGTCGCCGTGGTCACCTTCGTGAGCACGCTGGCGGCCGCGCCGCGCATGCACTGGGGTGTGTTCGCAGGAATCGGGCTGACCATGCTGCTGTTTTTCTATCGCCGCAGCGATCCGCGCATTCTCGAAGTGGGCCAGCATCCCAACGGACTGCTGCGCGACCGGACCTTGTTCCAGCTGCCTTCGATCGCGCCCGATGTGTACGCGGTCCGGATCGATGCGGGCCTGAGCTTTTTCACCGCGGCCGCGCTGGAGCGCACCATGCTCGACTATTGTGTGCGGCACCCCGGGGTCAAGCGCGTCCTGCTGTGCTGCGGATCGATCAATTTCATCGACGCGACCGGGATCGACACGCTCGAGTCGCTGCACACCTCGCTGAAGATGCAGAACGTGGAGCTGTACCTGTCGGCGGTGAAGCAACAGGTGCTGGACGTGATCCGCAAGACAGAGCTGGCCGGCAGGCTTGGAAGCGACCATCTGTTTCCCACCGATGCGGAAGCGGTTGCGGCGCTGCGCCGGGACGCGCCCGACGCAGCGGCAGCCGGTGAACCGGGCGCGCCCAAGGCGGTCGGGGCCGTGTAATTAGTCAAAGGCCGGCCAAGGCCAGCCCGTGCCTTGAGCTGATGGACGAACCTGTTACCGGCTCCTTACGAACGCCGCAAACTGCTCGGCCGCCACAGCCTTGCTGTAGTAATAACCTTGCGCCTCATCGCAGCCCTGTTCGCGCAGGTACGACAATTGTTCCGTCGTTTCCACGCCTTCGGCGATCGTCTTCAAGCCCAGGCGCTCGGCCATTTGAATGATGGCAGCGACGATGGCCTTGTCCTCCGGGTCGGTGCTGATATCGCGCACGAACGACTGGTCGATTTTCAGTTTGTGCACCTTGAATTTCTTCAGATAACTCAGGGATGAATAGCCGGTACCGAAATCGTCGATCGACATCCGGATTCCTCTATTGCGCAGGTTGTGCATTACCGCGATCGCGTTTTGCGGGTTATTCATCGCCACTCCTTCGGTCAACTCCAGCTCCAGATAGGCAGCCGGCAAACCCTCTTCGGTGAGTATGCGCGTGATCAGTTCCGGCAGTTCGGGATTACAAAATTGCACGGCAGACAAATTCACCGCCATGACCAGCGGGGGTAGCCCCTCCCCCATCCAGGATTTTGCCTGCCGTGCCGCTTGCCTCAACACCTTTTCCCCGATCTGCAAGATCAGTCCGCTGTCCTCCGCCACCGGAATGAATTCCGCCGGCGACACGACGCCGAATTCGTGATGCTGCCAGCGCAGCAAGGCTTCCGCCCCGATAACGCGCCCATCGCGCAAGGAAAGTTGCGGCTGAAAACAAACTTGGAATTGGTCATGTTCGAGCGCGTAGTTGAGCGCACTTACCAGTTGCAGGTTGCGCGCTGAACGCGCCTGCATCGCGGGGGTGGAGAAGCGATAGCCACGCCGGCCATCCTTTTTCGCATGGTACATGGCGGTATCGGCACTCTGGGAAAGCGTTTCAAGATCTGCGCCATCAGCAGGATAAATGGCAATCCCGATCGATGCCGTCAGGGTAAGGCCATATTGACCAATTCGATACGTTTCCGCGATGGCAGCAAGTAGTTTCTGCGCCACATGTGCAGCGCCGCGGCCATCGGTGCCAGGCAGCGTTGCATGCAAGGCCTGGTAGGTAAGCGACAGCATTAACAGCAGCAGCACGCCACATAAGATGAACACCAAGCGCATCAAGGCGGCCAAATCCTCGTGAGCACGAACGTCACGTTGGGTCCGTTGGTCCATCATGCGATAGAACTGGCTAATTAGCTGCATGATCTCGGCCGTGCCCTGATGATAGGTGGTGCCATGCAGCAGTTCGGTCGCCTTGAGGCGATTGCGGTCGGAAAAAGGCGTGGTCGACTCAACCAGCTTCATGGCAGTACGTTCGATTTCAGTGAGCGCGTCCGATTTGGCCTTGGCCTCCTTCAGCTTGTCCAATTCTTCGCTGCTAACGCCGGCCTGTTTCATCATGTCAAGCAAGGCGATCGTCTGCGGGATGTCGCGACGTGTTTTCCGGCCCGGCAGTACCAACTCCCCGTATGTGTTGCGGTATTCCACCGAGCGCGCTGCTTTGCCGTCACGAATGTCGAGGATTTCCTGATATTGCCGTTTGAAGACCGGATCGCCAGTAATCACATACGCACGCACCAGGCGCGGAAGGTCTTCGGACGACTGGCGCAATTCCGTGGCCAGCAAAAACGAATGAAATCGCAACTCGTTGGCGCGGTCGATCCGCTTTTCGGAGAAAACATAGACGGCGAACGCAATGCAGAGCACGACGAACGTGCCCGCCGTAAGCCAGATGCGACGGGAAAAACTGGGGAGATGCGTGCTGCGAACGTCCATGTGATCGCCTATCGTCGCACGACATCGCTCACAGAATATCCTCGACCCGATATGGTCCACTCGTGCGACGAAATTTGAGGCAGGTCGGGCGCGGCGTTTTTGAAATATCAGCTGTGGTTAAGTGTACCAAAAATGAGCGGCGCCTATCGCGGCTCACGTGCGGAACCGGGCTGCGGCGCAGCGGCCGGCTGCCCAAGCCGTTCAGGCGAACTCGGAACAGATGTGCAGGTCGAAGTAGATGAAGGCGACCATTGGTGGCGCTGGCGTTGCAGGCGATAATCCTGCTGCCGCCATGCTGGCCTGAAGGTGCATCGCGATTGAATTGCAGAGACTGTTTGCCTGATATGAACGCTTCGACGCGAACCAAGGCCACCCCGGTCATCCTTTTGGCGTTGCTATGCGCATGCGCAGGCGAGCGCGTGTCCGGGCCGCTTTCATTTCCATCCCAGGCGGCTTCGGTGCCCGCCCCGCCGCTTGCGCTGCCAGGCAAGCGCAGCTCGTTCGCCAGTGTCGACGTGTACAAAAACGATGTGGCCGAACACATCATGCGTTACAACAGGGCGCATACATTCAGCGGCCAGCTTCCACCCATGCTGCCGGCAATCGTGGTACTGCGCATTACGGTCGACAAGGGCGGCCGGATCACCACCATGTTCGTGCAGCGCTCGCGCGACGATCAAGCCTCGCGCGTGGCGCTGGCATCGATGCAGCGCAGCGTCCCGCTGCCCAAGCCATTCAACCTGATCGGTGATGCGGAAAAGTTCCTGACATTCTCGGAGACTTTCCTGTTCAATGCCGACTACCGGTTTCAGCTGCGTTCGTTGGCGGGACCACAATAGCACTGACATCGCGTCATGGCACCGATGAACCGGGGGCGGGTCTCAAGGGCTAAGCGCGGTGGTTTTAGCGCAGCGCCGGCCACCCGCGCAGCAATTTGCCATAGCCGTCGACTGAGTGCTTATGTCCGAGCTTCGACAACATCGACCACAGCATGGCCGGATTGCTCGCGATGACGGTGGTCTCGAGTTCACTTTCGATCCGGTCCAGGATCTTGAGCGGATCGAGGACTGCGCCCTGAAAGTAAATGGCATCGACAGCGCCCACTTCCCTCAATGCTTTGCGCGTGTGCTCGAAGACTTCGTCCGGGGTCAGCTTGATCGCGTCGCCGAGCAACTGAAAGGGGCTCGGTGCGAGCGCCGCAACGCCGAGCTGTCCGAGATGGAGACGAATCAGTTCATTTAACCGTGCATCGAACGGCGTCAACAAAAGGACCCGCCTGGCCGAGTATGCGCCCAGTGCGTCGACGCAGGCATTCAATGCGGTGGTGACGGGCACGTCCACGCACGCCTGGAGCTCCTCGAAGATCCCGGGATTGAGCACTTCCGTTGGCGCTGCAACCAGCATGACGCCATCCCATTTGCGTTCCTCGACCAGATCCTTGATCCTTCCCAGGATCAGCTCTTTCTTGTTTTCGATCGAATAAAGATTGTCACTGTATAGCTCCAGGCTTTCGATATCGACAATCGTGTTTTCAGGGACGAGCGGACCCACGCCTGCGAAATGAGAGCGCGACCTGGGACCGCAAGTAATCAACGCGATGTGCGCTCCTTTTGTTTCACTCATGTGCCATCCCTTCCTGCCCGGCGTGGTTATGGTTCTCCTCGAAGTGGCGCGGCTCGAAGCCGATGCCGCCCGGCGCCGGTTCGGTCGGACGTGCGCCCACCTGTTTCTGGAACAGCATGTTCATGAACATCATCATCGGCTTCGTCTTGAGCACCAGCGCGCGCGCCGGCTTGAGCGGATCGGCATTGAAATGCTGGTGCACGCAGTTGTTGTGCACGATCGCGATGTCGCCGGCGCTCCAGTCATAGCGCACGCCATCGTGGATTTCGTAGCCCACGCCGTCGATGATGTAAAACGCCGCTTCATTGACGTGGCCGTGCTGCGAAGTGCGCCCTCCCGGGGCGTATTCTTCCAGGTGCATGTGAAAGGTCTGGGTAATGCCGTCCTTCGGCTCCACGTAATGCCTGCTGAAAGACTGCGGTCCATTCTGGAACTTGATTTCCGATCCCTTGCGCACACGGGGCAACGAGCGCAGCCTCGTCAGCTCGTCCTGCAGGTTGCAGGAGCCCGCGATGGCGCGCACGAACACGCGCTTTTTATTGGTGTGGTAACTTTCCTTGAGTTCGTCGCTCATGTCGGCCTGCTCCAATTCAAATGTCAGCGCGATGTGTCTCAGCCTGCCGGCATTTCCGCCAGAAGGCGGCCATAGCCGCGCAGCGGCTGGCGAATCACCAGGCGCCGCTGGATTTCCCAGCATCGTGCCGGCACCGGGTGTATCACCGGAACGCCAAGATCCTGCTCCAGCAGGTCGACCACTTCCAGCACGCGCCAGCCCGATCCGAGCAGGTAGATGGCCTCGGCTCCCGGATTCTTGAGAAAAGTCTTCTTGATATGGGCGTAGACGTCCTGCGCCGACAGGCTGCCGACCTTGTCGAAGGGAACCGATATGCCATCCATGCCGAGAACCTCGAAACCGGCCTGGGTAAAGTAGCGCGCGAACAGGTCGTTGATCTCGCCCGAAAAATAGGTGGCGCCGACAAAGCGTCTGATATTGAGGGCCTTGAGCGCGCGAATGTGGTTGGTGCCCGAAGTGAAGATCGGCACCCTGTACTGAGCTTCCCAGCGCGCGATCAGTTCTGCCTCGCCCTCGTAACCGAGCACCATGAACGGCGGCGCGCCCTCCGGATGAACGAGGTCGACACCGGCTTCGACCAGCCGGGCTATCTGGGGCTCGTAGGCGGAGACCGCTCTTTTGAAGGCGTCGATCTTGCCCTCTTTGACGTCGAGGAACAGCGGGATCATGCCTACCCCCTCGGGCAACATGCGAATCAGTTCCTCGGTCGATCCAGGACGCATGGTCGGTTTGATACAGCCGACAACGCCGCGCCAACTTGTATAGGACATCGTACTTCTTTCGAAAGTGGTAATGATTAAAGGGAGGGCTTGGCAGGCGTGACGATGGTGTCCTGATAGAGTTTTTCCCACTTGGCATTCTGATCGAGCACCGTGCCGGCGCTGATCATCTTGATCCTGGCGGTATTGGCAGCAGCCTGGTACTTGCGGCCGGTTGCCTCGCGTCCCAGATCGTGCAGGACGGCCTGCCCATCGGTCAGCATGAAATCGATGAAGAGTGCGGCCGCGTTCGGATGCGGGGCGTTGCGGTGAAGGCCCGCGCCATTCATCATGCCGACCCCGAATTGCAGGAAAAATCCGTCAATTGGCGCGCCGTTTTTCTTCAGCTTTCCAACCGCCTGCTTGTTGATGGTGAGGGCAATGGGCACCTCGCCGGAAGCGACCAGATTGGCGAGCAGGTTATGCCCTTTGCGAATTGAAATCCCGTTGGTTCTTACGATGTCCTGGAACAGCCGGATGCCTTCGCGTTCGCCCAGTTCCTCCAGCACCGCTGCAAACCAGGGATAGTTGGTCGCCTCGATGCCGATCTTCCCTTTCCAGATCGGATTGAGGAAGTCTTTGAAGGTCTTGGGCAGATCTTCCTTCTTTACCAGGTCGGAGTTGTAGCCAATGCAGTAAATGTGCATGCGGGTCGCGATCCACTGGCCATGGGGCTGGATCGCGTCGGCAATCAGGTCCGCCACGTAGGGAGAGCGGAACGCTTGGAGCATCTTCTCGCGCTGCAGTGCTTCGAGCTCGAGCCCATTGGTTTCCACGACGTCGACGACAAAGCGGTTCCCGCGAGTTTCGGACAGCACCCGGTTGAGGATTGCGTCCGACCCGCTGCGCCACAGCACCACCTTGACGCCGTATTTTTTCTCGAAGGCGGCTGCCAGCTTCTTCGCATCGCTGTTTTCAAGCGAGGTGTAAACCGCAACCTGGCCTTCCTTCTTCGCACCTTCGATGAGTCGCTGTTCGCGGTCGGCGCCGGTGTAGGCGGCCACGTCGGCGACGCTGTTTGACTGCGCCACGGCGGCAGGCGCAAGCTGGCCGAGAATGGCGGCTGCTGCCACCATCAGGACGGCCTTTGCCGTGCGCCCAGGGTGGGAATCCGACTTTAATAGTCGCAGGCAGTAAAAAAAACAGGCATCAAGCCTTTGGCGAATAACGAAACAGGAATCAGGGTACGAATGCATCGTGACAGCCTCCTTTTCTGTTAAAACTTTTTTAAACTGCGTGCGACATATTTACGTGTTGCGCTGCTTCCTCGTCAAAGTGATAAATACTTAGATATCTTACTACTTTTCGTGTCCGTTTTGTCTGCGGTTTTTTTCAGCGGGCGTCCGGTTGCAGTTGCGGTACCGCGTGCGCGAATTCCGGGAGCTGCGAGCATGCGTGGTCGATGGCGACGATGTTCGGGTACGGCGTCAGGTCGACATTGAAGCGGCGCGCGCTCTCGACCTGTGGGATCAGGTAGACATCGGCCAGCGTGGGTTCATCGCCGAAGCAGAAGCGGCCGCGCCCGGCGTCGGCAGCCAGCATCTTCTCGATGGCCTCGAAGCCGGCATTGATCCACATGGCGCACCAGGCATTGAGCGCTGCCTGGTCGCAGCCGAGCGTGTTGCGCATGTATTCCAGGATGCGGCGGTTGTTAATCGGGTGAATATCGCAGCCGACGATCGCGGCCAGCGCGCGCACCCGCGCCCGCTGCTCCGGGTCGGCCGGCAGCAGCGGCGGATCCGGGTGGCGTTCCTCCAGCCATTCGATGATGGCGGGCGACTGGGTCAGAACCATGTCGCCATCGGCCAGCGCCGGCACCAGTCCCTGCGGGTTGAGCGCCTTGAAGTCGCCGCCGGAATGTTCCTCTGTGCGCAGGTCGACCGCGATATAGTCGTAGTCGAGCCCCTTCAGGTTGAGCGCGATGCGCAGCCGGTGCGACGAGCCGCTGCGAAAGAAGTTATACAGTTTCATGCGTGTTCCGCCAGGCAGTTGTCGACGTTCCAGCCGTACAGCCATTCCATCGCGTCGTAGAAGCGTTCGGGCGTGCGGCCCTTCCATAAATCGTTGCGCACCAGGCGTTCGACGCCCTTGGCGTGATAGATGCGCCCCATCTCCCGCGAGGCCAGCACGATGCGCGCGGTGCGGGCGATGCGCGAACGCTGGTACAGGTCGAAGGCCTTGACGAAGTCGTTGTCATGCACGCGCAGCGCTTCGCCCAGCGTCACGCCGTCTTCGGTGGCCATGCATGCGCCCTGGGCCATGTACTGGGTGGTCGGATGGGCGGCGTCGCCAAGCAGCGTCACGCGTCCGAACGACCATTGTCCGATCGGTTCGCGGTCGGCGGTGGCCCAGCGCTTCCAGCTTTTTGGCAGGTCGATCAGCTGGCGCGCCATCGGGCAAATGCCCTGGAAATAGCTTTGCACCTCTTCCAGGCTGCCTTCGGTGACGCCCCATTCTTCCTTGTCGCGGCTGTGGAAGGTGACGACCACGTTGTACTGCTCGCCGCCGCGCAGCGGGTAATGCACCAGGTGGCAGTTCGGGCCGACCCAGATGCTGGCCGCATTCCAGCGCAGGTTTTCCGGGAAGTCCTTCTTGTCGACCACCGCGCGAAACACCACGTGGCCGGTTACGCGCGCCGGGTCGTTCACGTACTGTTCGCGCACCACCGATTTCACGCCGTCGGCGCCGATCAGCGCAACCCCGCGATGGGCCTTGCCGTTCTGGTCAAACACGGTGACGCTGCTGTCATCTTGCTCTACCCGCAAGACACGGGTGGAGGTCTTGAACGCGACCCGGCCGGTTTCCTGCGTGCCCTCGAGCAGCGAGAGGTGGGCGTCGGCGCGATGGATCACGGCATACGGATTGCCGAAGCGCTTGCGAAATGCTTCGCCGGTCGGAATCTTGCCGACCTGGTAGCCGTCGAGCGCGTCGTGCATCACCATATAGTCGGTAAACACCGCGCGGCTGCGCGCCTTGTCGCCGACGCCGAGCGCGTCGAAGGCGTGGAAGGCGTTCGGCCCCAACTGCATGCCGGCGCCGATCTCGCCGATCTGGGGCGACTGCTCCATCACCTCGACCTCAAAGCCGCGCCGCACCAGTGCCAGCGCCACTGCAAGCCCACCGATGCCGCCACCGGCCACGAGTACGGGAAGTTGCTCAGCCATGATTTTGCCCTCTCTCTCAGGAATACCTTATTCCGCTTGTCCGATGGTCAGCTCGACGCCGCCCACCTTGTCGATATCGCCAGTGATGTGGTCGCCCGGCTTTACCGCGCCGACGCCTTCCGGGGTGCCGGTGTAGATCAGGTCGCCCGGCTGCAAATGGTAGAACTGCGACAGGTCGGCCAGCAGCTCGGGAATATTCCAGATCAGCTGGCTCAGGTCGGCGCTCTGGCGCGTGGCGCCGTTGACCTGCAGCGCGATGGCGCCGCTGCCCAGCAGCCCCAGTTCGCCGACCGGGACGATCTCGGAGCACACCGCCGATTTTTCGAAGTCCTTGCCCAGGTCCCAGGGACGGCCCTGCTCGCGCGCGACCAGCTGCAGGTCGCGCCGGGTCATGTCGAGGCCGGCGGCGTAACCCCACACCAGTGGGGCGGCATCGGCCTGGCTGACGCGAAAGCCGGGAGCGCCGATCGCCACCACCAGCTCCATTTCGTAGTGGTAATTGGCGGTGCCGGCCGGGTAGGGAACGGTCGCGCCGGACTGGACCAGCGCCGAGGCCGCCTTGGTGAAATAAAACGGCCTGGCGTTCGCCTTGTCGACCGGCGTGCCCATTTCAACGGCATGGGCCTGGTAGTTGCGGCCCACGCAGAAAATGCGATTGACCGGGAAGCGCGCTGTGTTGCCGCGCACCGGCAGCGAAGGCACCGGCGGGGGAGTCCAAAGGTATGTGGTGTCGGACATATGTTCTCTCTGAATGGTTAGTTGCGGATTTCGTAGACGCCCAGCTTCCTCTGGAGCGGCGCGTCGTCTGCGATGAAAATGAAGGCAGGCTGGCCGGCGTGGCGGTTGAGCAAGGTTACGGGAACGTAGCCGGGAATGCAGCAAGTGTCGGCCTCGTCCATGACGAAGCGATGGCCCTCGATGGCGATCTCGGCGCCGCCCTCGATCTGGTGGAACACCATGGCGCTCGAACGGGCCGCCATGTGCAGGCGCTCGCCGGGACGCAGCATCAAGGCGGAAAAACCGAGGATCTTCTGGCAATCGGCGCCGGTTTCCGGATTGATGTAGGCAACTTGCACCGCCTCGATGCCGGGCTCGGTCTCGGCCAGCGTCAGCAGCGCGGCGCGCACCTCGCTCCAGGGATAGCGCAACATCGGGAAGGCCTGGGCCGAACGTGTGAACATCGGCGCCGGCGCCACCCCGCCGCGCTGGTAGGCGCGCTCGGCATGCTCGCTTGTGACCGCCTGCGGCTTGCCTTCGGTGACGTAGGAAGTCTCCAGGTAGTACACGATCGGCAGGTCGAGCACGTCGAGCCAGACCACCGGCTGGTCGCCGTCGTGGCCGTGCTCGTGCCAGAGCCCGGTCGGGGTCAGGATCAGGTCGCCCCGGCTCATCGGGCATTTTTCGCCATCGACGGTGGTGTAGGCGCCTTCGCCCTCGACCACCATGCGCACGGCATTGGGCGTATGGCGGTGCGCCGGCGCCCATTCGCCGGGCAACAGCAACTGCATGCCGAGGTAGATGCTGGAACTGGCCTGCATTTTCTCCAGGCCGTGACCGGGATTGGCCAGCACCAGCACGCGGCGCTCGGCCTTTTCGATCGGGGTCAGGGTGCCGGCGCGCAGCAGCAGCTTGCGCAGGCCTTGGTACGGCCAGCAGGTGGGCTGGGTGCGCTGCGATGGTTTGCCGGGCGGGAGGACGCTGCGCAGGCTGGGCCACAGCGGCACCAGGTTCTGCTCGGTCATTGCCGATCGGAAGTCTTCTGGCAGGTCTTCAAGGCGTCCAAGTTCCAGCATCGCGATTTTCTCCCGTGTAATGGGGCAATCGTAGAAGCTCGAGCACTATCTGTCCATGCAATAGAGTTAATATGTCTTATTCGAAATTCTAATAGTCCTCTCCATGCTCTCCATCGACATCCGCCTGCTGGCCGTCTTCGACGAGATCT
>Ga0066461_1000177_pt1 | contig 27677 bp, 21 predicted proteins | sample LakWasMe91_HOW11_2_FD_59572 | JGI IMG/M metagenome (GOLD analysis project Ga0066461, IMG submission 59572) | Freshwater sediment methanotrophic microbial communities from Lake Washington under simulated oxygen tension - Sediment Metagenome 91_HOW11 | ecosystem: Environmental > Aquatic >...
CATAACCGTTCGGATCGGTGACCGAACGCTGGTAACGGAAAGTGAGGCCCTTGAATTGCAGGTTTTCGACGTAATTAAGATCGGTGCCCTTGATCGCCACCAGGCGGTCGAGCATCGGCACCACCGCGTCCATGTCGGTGCCGCTGTCGGATGCGCGCGGAATGTAGCGGATCTCGGCGCCGTCCCACAGCCATTCGCCGGGTGCATCCAGCGCGGAAGGAACGTTCTCGACGTAGAAACGCTGGCTCAGGCCATGCGACAGGAAGGCCTGCGAACTGCGCGGCTTGACCTGGATGGCGCCAGCCGGCGGCGCCACGTCGGCGAAGCGATGGCGCGATGCGGTCCACGAGTTCATCACGGTGACCACGGCGCGCGCCTTGTCGGTGCTGGTCAGGCTGTTCAGGTACGGCATGGCGCTGTCGAACGGTGCGAACGCGTAGTGCCCGTAGTCGGTCGCCGGCTCGGTCGACAGGGGAACTGCCTTGGCCACGAAATAGTATTGCCCTTCGTTCGGCTGGCGTGCCAGGGTGGCGCGCGAGGCGTTGATGAACAGTTGTCCGGCTGCCTTGATATGGTCGATCGAGCTGTTCGGCGCCTGGTAACGCGCATACCCGCCCGAGGCGGCCAGCTTGGCCAGCCCCACCCCGCCCGAGATGATGGCGGTGCCTGGCGTGGCCGCTTCATAGATGACCGGGGCCGCAGCAGTACCGGAGTCGTCCGGCGTAAACGTGAGCGTGTAAGGCAGCACATACCAGCCCGGCTGCAGCAGCACGCGCACCGGCTGGCGCACAGCCGTTCCGAGGCGCATCGCGCTTAGCTGGTTGCGCGCCAGCTTCTGCGCGGTGGCAAGTGACTTGACAGGACCTACCGTACCGCTCGTAGGCACGGTCGCGCTGGTCCCTGTATAGGTATCGTTACCGTTGGGGGAGACATGGATGTAGATGTCGGCGCGGGCGCTAGCGCTCCAGGCGGCAGCGAGCGACAGACTCGAGAGCGCAAGCACCCTCGACAACTTGGAACGCGGGCGCAACCGTGTGGTGGGACCGCTGGGGCGGGTAAAGCTCATTTGGTAGCCTCCGGGCTATATAGTCAAGGTCGTTGTCAGATCATTACGAACAGGAACTTAATACCGAGTTGATACTCGTTCCGTTCTTTAACTATATCACCGCGACCTGTTCCCGCAAGCATATTATTGCTGTGTGCAAATATCGATCTGACACCCTACGGACCGCAATAAGACGGTAATCATAGTGCGGAATGGTAAGCATTATAGATCATCTGCAATTATTAATTTTTGGAATGTTGCCGCAGAAAAACAACAGCTTGCTATGTGTTCAATATGAAGTTATCCATTCTATAAACCGTTAGTAACAAGACTACATATCCAATGTGTAAATATATTGCTGATAATTAAGTCCGTCTTGGAAAGCTCAGGGTTGCCTGCCTGGAAACTTGGATGAATTAAAATCATCTAACTTGTTGTTTTCACACGACAATTATTCGTCGGACAAGCGCGCACTGATACTGCCATCTGTGCCTGGAGGCAAATCGAGTCCACATGAGGGATTGCATTATATTAACAGGAATATATTTTCGAAAATATTTGGACGTGAAGACAGTTTATCGGGAAAAACAAACACGGCTTCGCACATTCGCTGACCGTGGCGCTTTCGACATACCTAAAATTCATTCGTCACTCCGAATCGCGCCAGGCCAAATAAAAACACCCGAATTTTAGGTACCGATAATATAAACAGCGATATTTACGGCTAATATAAACAGCCAAATTATTAACTTCACCGCCGCAAGCGGCGCGCTCCGGATAATAATATCCGCGCCGATGCCAGATAATATCCAGATTCCATCATGCAACACGGAAAATCAATTGCTTGAGCGCGCCGATGACGAACCAGGTGTTCGTCACAAGGTAGCGCCGCCACAGGCGGCGCGGTTCCGAACACAGGCGCTGGAACCACTCCAGGCCGGCATTCTGCATCCACTGCGGCGCCCGCACGATCGTGCCCGCGTGATAGTCGAACGCGGCGCCCACGCCGATCATCACGCCATGGACGCGCCCGCGATGGGCCGCCATCCAGGCTTCCTGCTTCGGGCACCCGAGGCTGACCCATACGGTTGCCGCACCCGATGCGTTGATGCGCTCCACGGCCTCGGCGTCCTCCGCCGGGGTGAGCGCACGGTACGGCGGCGACCAGGCGCCGGCGATCTTCAGGGCGGGAAAGCTGGCACGCAGGCGCTGCTGCAGGAGTTCAAGCGTCTCTGGCATGCCGCCATACAGGTAAATCGACTCGTCGCGCCCGTTCGCCTGCTCACAATACTTCCACATCAGGTCGGGCCCGTTGATGCGCTGCTGGCCCGCGTGGCCAAGGCGGCGCATCATCCACGCGACCGGCGCGCCGTCCGGCGTGACCATGTCGGCGCCCAGGACCACCTCGCCAAAGGCGCGGTCCTGCCCGCTGGTGACGACCGAATGGGCATTGCAGATCACGACATAACGACTTTCGCGGCGCGCGCCCCACTCGGAAATCTGGCGCAGCACCTCGTTCCAGCCCAGCACGTCCAGGCGCGCCGTCAGCACTTTTGCTCTTTTTCGTTCTTCCATTTTTTCGGTTCCAATTCAGATATATCATTTACCGCATCGGCATAAATTGCCATTAACTGCGCATAGTTTTTCTGCGCAGTGAAACGCTCTTCATAGACCCTGCGCGCATTACTGCCCATGCGCGCCATGTCGGCCGGATGCTCCATTGCCCATCGCATTTTCCGCGCCAGTTCCGCAGCGTCTCCCGGCGCAAACAGCAATCCGGTTTCACCATCGCTGACCAGGTCGGAAAAGCCGCCAATCCGGCTGGCGATGACCGGCAAGCCACAGGCATAGGCTTCGATAATCACCAGTCCGAAAGTTTCATAACAAATACTCGGCACGATCAGCGCAATGGCGCGCCGCATCTGCTGGCGCACCTCGTCCACGCCCAGGCGTCCGAGCGGCAGCAGGCCGGGCTTGCCGGCGACGAAATCGGCATCCGGGCCATCGCCGGCCACGGTAACCCGCGCCCCGGCTTGCTGCGCGGCGTCGGACAGCACGGCCAGTCCTTTCTCGGGCGCCAGCCGCCCCACGAACAGGAAATGTTCGCGCGGCGCGGTCTGCGGCTCGGCGCACGCGCCCGGCTCCTCCACGAAATTGGGCTTGACGACAATGCGTTCGGCCGGCAGCCCGCCCGCGATGAACCTGGCGCGCCCGAATTCGCTGAGCGCGATGTAGCGCGTCACTTTCTTTTGCCAGGTTCCGATCAGGCGATGCGCACTTAGCATCATTGCCACGACCGCGCTTTGGGCCCGCGAATCGCGGTAGCAGCCGTGCACCACCGCGCGCCACGGGACTGTCCCGACGCACTTCTCGCACACGCTGCCGTCGCGCAGGAGCATCGCCTGCGGACATAGCAAGCGGAAATTGTGCAGCGTCTGGACCACCGGAATGCCGTGCGCCTCGGCCACCCAGTAGATCGACGGCGAGATGAGCGGGAATATATTATGGACATGAATCAGCTGCGGCTGGAAGCGCTGCAGGCAGCGCGCAAACTCGTCCGCGCTCTGGCCCGACCAGATCGTGTTTACCGCCAGCCGCAGGGCCGGCAGCGCATCGATTTCGTCGTTATGGCGGGTAAACAAGTCAACCGTGTGACCGCGTGCGGCCAGCATCGCGGCCTCGGCCTCGACCACCGCGTCCTCTCCCCCCTTGAAGCGGTAGCCGTTGTGCACAATGAGAATGCGCTCGATCACGGGCGTGCACCATATTCGATAAATACCGGCTTGGGCCCGACCTCGACCTCGGCATCGGCCGCCAGGCTGCGCGAACGGCGTATGTCGCCCGAGGCATCGATTTCACGCAGCGTTCCGGCACGCGCCGCCTGCACCGACCGCGTGCCTTCGGTGGACCAGAAGACATCGACCGCGGTCCCGTCGCGCAACGCCAGCTTGCAATTCCAAAGCGTTCCGGCAGGCTTGCAGACACCGACCTGCCCGCCGATCACGTAGTTGCGAAAATTCGTGTAGAGACGCGCGGCCGGTGTCAGCTTGACACCGCGTCCGGCCGTCAGACCCATGCTTCCGTGATCCCAGGCGTACCAGTAGAAGCGTTGCACCCCATTGCTGCGCGCGATCAGCAGCGCGCGCGGAATATAGGCCAGCGCCGTCTCCATCGGGAGCGCTTTCCAGGTAGCGGGGACGCCATCGGCGGCAGCGCGCGCGGCGCCGCCGGTATCGATCACCCAGCCGGTTTCGGTATTCCACAACGGACGTTCGGGCATGCCCGCATCGGCCAGCGCCTTTCTCACATCGGCGATCAGGGGCGCCATTTTTTCGGGAGCGCCGTGCTGCACGTAAAAATGGTAGGAGATGACGTCGCAATATTTGCCGACGCCGGCGGCCAGGTAATCCTTGAACCAGGTCAGCCCGTAATTGCCTGTGATGCCGGAGCAAACGATCCTGGCAGCCGGATCGACCTGCCGTATCACCTGTGCGGCATTGCGTGTGAGCACGGCCATCTGGCGCGGGCTGCCATTAAAGAACCGCGTCAGGTTCGGCTCGTTCCACACCTCATAGGCCGAAATCACGCCCTTGTAGCGGGTCGCCACCGCGCGCACATAGTCGATCCAATCGTTCATCTCGGCCGGCGCCGTATTGGCGCCCTTGCCGTAGGCGCCCAGGCTGGCCGGATTGGATGCGGCCCAGTCCGGCGTTCCCTGCAAAGGCAGCAATAGTTCGGCACCTGTCCCTTTGGCATTGGCCACGATCCGGTCGAGGTGGTTCCAGTTCCAGCGCCCCTGCTCCGGCTCCAGGTCAGCCCAGGTCACGTTCGTGTCGTGCAGGCGCAACGCGCCGAAACCGGCCTGCTTCCATAGCTGGTTGGGCACGCTGCGCAGCACGTGGGCGCCGAAGAACGCCGAAGAAAATACCTGCGGCGCCGCCGCGCACAGCAGCGGGCTGGCGCCGAGCAGCAACACGGCGGCGCACGCGGCGCGCCTGATCGATGTCTTATCCATGGCTCAGGCATTTCAGCTTCAGATAGAAATACGCGTATTTCACGGTGTAATACAGGAACCAGAAGCGCCCGCGCAGCGAAGTGGCGAAGTCAGAAAACACTTCGCCTTTTCCGCTCAGCACCTGGTCGGCGTAGGACATGAACATGCCGTTCTCCCTGAAATAGTAAAGTGACGGAATCTTGCCTTCCTGCCGGTAGTACAGCAGCGGCTCGGGCAGCGCGGCGAACAGGATGCCGGCGCGCGACAGGCGCGAATAGAACTCGTAGTCCTGGGCCCGGCGCAGCTCCACGTTGTAGGCGCCGAAGCGTTTGAACAGACTAGCGCGCATGAAGGCGGTCGCGTTATGAAACCGCATCTTCCCGCGCGAAAATTCGAGTCCGATCGCCTGTGGCGTCGCCGGAAAGCCCTTGGCCGGCTTGCGCGCCTCGTCGATGTCGTGCACGAACGGAACCCAGCCGGAGCCGAGCACGCCGATATCCGGATGCGCTTGCAGGTAGGCCAGCTGTTTGGCGAAGCGCTCGGGAAAGGAAATGTCGTCGGCGTCGCACACCGCCACGAACTCGCCGCGCACCTGTTCGATGCAGGTGTTGCGTGCCCGCCCGCGTCCGCCGTGCGGCATCGCGAACACGCGGATGCGCGCGTCCTCGGCGGCATGCCTTTTGATGATCCCGAGCGTATCGTCGGTGCTGCCGTCGTCGACAAAAATCAGTTCCCAGTCCTGGCAGGTCTGCTGCCTGATGCTCACGATGGTGGCGTCCAGGAAGCGCGCCCCGTTGTGGCACGGCATCATGACCGAGATCAGTGCCTGCCCTTTGCTTGCTTCGTTCATCGTCATCCTGCTCCCATTAAAGCCACGCCTCGCGGCGCGGCGGTCGTTGCACGCGGCCCGCGGGCGCGTCCCTGATTCATTGCATGTTCACTGCTTCGGCGTAGATGTCTTCCAGTTTCGGCGTCTGGCGCGACAGGTCGAAGCGTTCCAGCACGCGCGCGCGCCCGGCCGCGCCGAAGCGCGCACGCAGGCCGGCGTCGCCCAGGAACTGCGACAGAGCCTCGGCCAGCTGGTCGACACTGCCCTCGCCGATCACGCAGCCGGTCACGCCGTCCTCGACGGTTTCGGCCAGCCCGCCATTGCGCGACACGATCGCCGGCAAGCCCGAGGCCGCCGCTTCGATCGCGCCCAGCCCGAATGCTTCCTGCGAGCCATTGGCGCCGGTCTTGCTCACCAAAACGCTCACGGCGCAGCCGGCCACCACGCGCGCCACCTCCTGGTGCGCCAGCGCGCCGTGAAACACCAGGCGCTGGCCCAGCCCGAGCGTGCGCGCCAGATCGGCATAGGCGCCATGCCGAGGGCCGTTGCCGATCAGGCGCAGCCGGCTTTCGGGAAAGCGCGGGGCGACGCGCGCGAAGGCGCGGATCAGTTCCTCTATTCCCTTGGCGTCGACCAGCCGCCCCACGCACACCACGTCAAGGCTGCGTTCGGCGATCGGCAGCGGGCTGAAACGGTCCGGATCGACCCCGATGTAATGCTGGGTAATCGATGTTTCTGGAAAACCCATCGCGCGCAGGCGCGTTTCAATGAACCTGGAGACCGCGATCACCTTGACCGCGCTGCGTTTGAGCCTTGGCAAACCGAGCAGGTAGCGCAGGCCGAACAGCCCGCCGCGCGCCAGCGCGCCGGCGCGCACGGTCGCATCGAAACCGTGGAAGGTCACCACCAGCGGCACCTTGAGCGTTGTGGCCACCGGCAGCGCGTACACCCCGTTCGGGCCGAAGTGGGCGTGGATCAGCTTCACGCCGGCGAACGCGCCCGCACCGCCCCAGGCCCAGGTCCCGGGATGCAGGGCAAACGCCTTGGCCGGCCAGCCGCGCCGTCCGGCCATGATGGGCTTGCAGGCAAGGCCTTCGACCGCGCCCAGCTGGCGCCGCACGAACATGACCGGTTCGAAGCGCGCCAGCGAACGCGCCTGCTCGAGCACGAAGGCCTCCGACGGCAACGGGAAGGCGTTGACGTGGATTGCGACGCGGCCGCTCCCGCTCATACGGTTTTACTCATTCGCAAGGTGGCGCCGGAGAGGCCGATAAAGAGCAGCCATTCGAGCGCGTAGCCGCTCGATTCGGCCGCCGGCTCGAAGAAATACTGGCCCGCGATGGCCATCAGCACCGCCATCGAGATGCGCGCGGCCTGCGCCACCTGCGGGTCGGAGGCGCGGGCAAAGCCGAGCTGGGCCGAACGCAGGGCCCACACGAAGGTGCCGACGTAGAAAATCAGGGCCGGCACCCCGAAATACACGGCCTGGTTCAGGAACACATTGTGGGCATTGGTGTATTGCAGGCTCGAGAGCCTGAGCGAGAGGCGCCATACCGCTTCCTGGCTGCTGCCGAACACGAACGAAAACAGGTCGCCGGTAATGGCCAGCAGGGCCGACTGCCACAATTCGATGCGGGTGAGCATGGTATTGAAGGCGCCACCCATGATCAGGCTGCCCACGGTCAGGGTGGCGATGCCGGCGCACACGAGCCCGATGTGCACGATCCACGCGTTCCTGAAGGCGAGCAGGCGGCGCGGCGCCATCAGCACCAGCATGCCGAACAGGCTCCAGGCCCAGGCGCCCTTGGCCTTGGTCAGGTACAGCAGCGCGGCGGTGACGAGCAGGATCCCGAACGCGAAAAAGCTCGTCAGGCCATTCTTGGTGGCGCGCGAAAACACCAGGCCGAACGCGCTCAGCAGCACCGGAACCAGGAAAATCGACAGTCCGTTGGGGTGGTTGTACAAGCCGGCCACGGCCGAGCGCACCAGGGTGCCGTCGATGTCCATCTTGACCGCGGTGGCCGCGTTCATCTTGACCGGAAACGGCCCCTCGAACAGGTATTGCGACAATCCCAGCAGCAGGTTGGGCCCGGCCGCGACCAGGAACACGAGCAAGATGAAGCGCAGGTCGCCCGGTTTGCGCACGCTGAAGGTCAGGAAGGCATACGCCACGAAGGCCGGTGCCAGGTTGCGAAAGGTAAAGAACGAGAGCGGCGCAAGCTGGTAGATGCCGACGAAGCCGGCCAGGAAGGCCCAGCCGAAATACAGCGTCACGAAGCGGTTGGTCTGCCAGGCCGACTCGAGGATGCGCGCGGGCTGGCGCGTAAAGATCACCGCGTCGGCCACCAGCAGGGCGAAGGCGATCAGCATCAGCACTTCGAGCGGGTTCGAGGCCGGCCCGCCGATCCCGATGTCGCGCGTGCGCACGTCGACCCCGGCGGCCAGGATCATCAGGCCCACGAACCACAGGCGCGGCTTGCCATAGTCGAACCATGGCCGGGCCTGGCGCGGTACCGGTGTTGCCAGCGTGCTCGTTGCGTCGCGCATGTGCTTTCCTCTTTGCTGTCAGGGCGCCCCTTGCGGAGCGCCGAATAAATGGTTCAACTGCCGGTGAGCACGGCGACATTGCGGCGCAGGATCAGGGCAAGCCCGGCGCATACCGCCGCCAGCGCCAGCGCCTGCGCCAGCAGGGCGCCCGCGGCCAGCCACAGCAGCGCGGCCAGTGCGCCGCCGGCGCCGGCCACGGCAGCGAGCCGCAGGTAGTCAAGGCGCAGCGGATACAAACGCTGCGAGATGTAAAACACCGATCCGAAACTGGCCAGCTGGGCCAGCAGGGTCGCCAGCGCCGCGCCCACGAATCCCAGGCGCGGCACCAGCACCCAGGCCAGCGCCAACCCCACCACGGCCGAGATCGCGACCGACACCAGCAGCCAGTGCGTCTTGCCGGGCGCCAGCATGCCGATGTTGACCGGCGCCGACATGCCAAGCGCAATGCCGCCGACCAGCAACAGCAGCATGGTCAGCGGATCGTAGCCATGCACGTTCGGCGCATACCACTGCACCACCAGGGCCGACGCCAGCCACAGCGCGGCGGCGGCCAGGATGTAATAGGCCAGCAGCAGCGGCATCACGTTGGCGAAAAAGCGCACGCCGCCGTCGCTGTCCTGCACATGCCGGTGGCGCACCACCGGCCACCACAGGTTAAGCGGCGCCATCGCGAACGACATCGCGCCGGCCAGCTTGGCCATCACGACATAGGCCGGCAACTGCTCGGGCGGCATCAGCGCATGCACCACGTAGCGGTCGCCATTGGCCACCAGCATGGCGAACCCGGCCGCGAGCATGATCGGCAGGCCGTAGCGCACCGCGTCGAGGTAGGCGGCGCGCGCGGCGGGCGCCTCGCGCATCGCCGCGCGCAGCGCGGGCCGGTGGCGCAGGAGCGCCAGCGCCAGCACCGTGATGTCGAGCGCGACCATGAAGCCCAGGTAGTGCACCAGCGCCAGCGTCCAGCCCGCGTATTTGAAAGCGAGCAAACCGAGTGCGATGCCACCCGAGCGCAGCCACACCGTGGCGGCAAACGCGATCGCGTCCGACAGCGCGCGCGACTGGAATTGCAGCAGCATGATGGCCGCCTCGAGCAGCACGTAGACGCTGCACAGCAGCGCGACCGGGCCGACCCCGGCGCCCACCAGGAACCACACCGCCGCCAGCGCGCCGGGCAGCGCCACCATGAGCGCCGGCGCCAGCCCGAAGCGGGTCACCTGGCGCAGCGCCGCGCCCGGCGTGACGAGGCCGGTCGTAATGCCGTGCAGGTGCCCGTAATGCACGCCGGCCAGCGCAAAACCGGCCAGCACCGCCACCACCGGTTCGAGCATGGCCCACTGCGCAAATGCCTGCGGACCCATGACCGACAGCAGGAACGGGACCGCCAGGAAACCGACCGCGCCCTGCACCAGGGTGGCCGAACCATAACCGAACGCCACCGTCCGCAGGCGCTCGTTCATCGGCGCGCTATTCGTGGTGATCGTAGGATGCAAAGCCATGCTGCTTGACGAGCTCATCGCGCTCGGCGCTCCTGAGGTCGGCCGTCACCATTTCCGCGACCAGTTCGGCAAAAGTGGTCTGCGGGGTCCATCCGAGTTGTTCGCGCGCCTTGCGCGGGTCGCCCAGCAAGGTTTCCACCTCGGTCGGACGGAAGTAGCGCGGATCGATCCGCACCACCACCTTGCCGTGCTGGTCGGTTGCGGTTTCCTCGATCCCGCTGCCGTGCCACTTGAGCGAGATGTCGAGTTCGCGCGCGGCCACGTTGACGAAATCGCGCACGCTGTACTGCACCCCGGTGGCGATCACGAAGTCCTCCGGTTTTTCCTGCTGCAGCATGAGCCACTGCATTTCGACATAGTCGCGCGCATGCCCCCAGTCGCGCAGAGAATCGATATTGCCCAGATACAGGCAGTCCTGCAGATGGAGCTTGATGCGCGCCAGCGCGCGCGTGATCTTGCGCGTGACAAAGGTTTCGCCGCGCAGCGGCGACTCGTGGTTGAACAGGATGCCGTTGCAGGCGTACATGCCGTAGGCTTCGCGGTAATTGACCGCGATCCAGTAGGCGTACAGCTTGGCGACCGCGTACGGGCTGCGCGGATAGAACGGCGTGCTTTCACTTTGCGGCGTTTCCTGCACCAGGCCGTACAGTTCGGAAGTGGAGGCCTGGTAGAAGCGGGTTTTTTGTTCCAGCCCGAGGATCCGGATCGCCTCGAGGATGCGCAAGGTGCCGATGCCGTCCGCATTGGCGGTGTATTCGGGGGTCTCGAAGCTGACCGCGACATGGCTCATGGCGGCCAGGTTGTAGATTTCGTCGGGCTGCACTTCCTTGACGATGCGAATCAGGTTGGTCGAATCGGTCAGGTCGCCATGGTGCAGGATCAGCTTGCGCCCGGCCACATGGGGATCCTGGTACAGATGGTCGATGCGGTCGGTATTGAACAGCGAGGAACGGCGCTTGATGCCGTGCACGATATAGCCCTTGCCCAACAAAAACTCGGTCAGGTAGGCCCCGTCTTGCCCGGTAATACCGCTGATTAATGCGACTTTTGCCACGATGAAATCCCTGAAGAAAAGTTATGGTTGCGGCTGGCCGGCCAGTCTTACCCGCTGCGCCGGCGAGAGCGAAGCGAGCAGCGCGTTGGCGAACTGCGCGTGCGCCTGGTAGGCCTGCTCCTTGTCGCTGGAAATGGACGAGATGCGAAACAGCATTCCGTCCGGCACCGCGCCGTTCAGTCCGTACGAGAGCTGGGCCAGCTTGCGGCCGATCCCGGGCAGCGTGGCGCGGTCGCCCACCGTGATCCAGTAGGTGATCGGCTCGATGCGCGGGCCTTGCACCGCGACCATGCGGCGCACCGGGATCTTGCCGTCCGGGGTGGCCAGCACGCCATCGCTTTCATTGCTCAGGTGAAAACCCTGGGCCGCGTAGCAGAACTCGGGGCGGTGCACCTGGGTGTCCTCGCCGCCCTGGTCGCGCCCGTAGGCGATCGAGAGCATGATGCGGTTGCCGTCGGCGCGCACGTAGGTGCGGCTCAGGGTCTGCGCATACAGCTTGTTGAGCGCTTCCTCGGTCTGCGGGTTGACCACCGCCGCGACCATGGTCTTGTCCTCGGTCCAGGGGCCGATCGTGGAAGGCACCAGCGCGGCCAGGTTCACTTCGGGGCGGCTGGCGGCCAGCTTGGCGGTGGGCGTGATGGCGCGCGTGGCCACGGCCGCGCTGACCATCAGCGCGCCCATCACGAGGCTGATCACGACATGCGAATTGGCGCGCACCTTCATGCTTTTTTCTCCCGTGCGGCGCGGCGCGTGATGATGAACTGCAGCAGCGAGTCGAGCGACAGGATCAGCGTCAGCGCCGACACGAACAGCACCATGCCGGCAAAACCGTGCAGGAAGCCCTGGCCGGCCGCGTCGCCGAAGTAGTAGGTCACCAGGGTCAGCACGATGACGCGGATCACGTTCGCGGTAAACGAGATCGGAACGATCAGCAGCGCCAGCGCAATGTTGCGAAACGATGAGGTGTGGCGCACCACGTTCAGGTAGAACAGGCCGAGCGCTTCGAGCGTGAGCAGGGTCTGCAGTCCGGCGCAGGCATCGGCCACCAGCAGCTGGTACTGGCCGATCTGCAGGATCACGCCGTTGCGCGCGATCGGGTAGCCGGCCAGGAACAGCACCTGCTCGGTCACGTAGGACACCGCCATCTTCATGGGCAGCGTCAGCATGCTCACCAGTTGCCCCGGCAGCGGAATCATGAACAGCATGAAGAAGAACGGGAACCACAGGATGCGCAGCGCGCGCGCGCCGAACTTGAGCAGCACGATCGCGGCCAGCATCCACAGGAAGGAGCCGATCTCGAAGGCGACGATGTGCTGGGAACGGCCAAGCATGTACAGCAGCAGGCCGATGCCCATCACCGGCCAGCCGGCGGCCGAGATCGGCGCTTGCGCGCAGGCGCTGCGCATGCGCGGCCACTGGCGGTACAGCAGCCAGACCGAGAGCGCCAGGATGATCGGGCCATGCGCCTGCTCTTCGGTCATCCACAGCCCGGTCAGCAGGTCGTACAGGGTCGGCAGGTACAGCAGCGCGGCGCCCGCGACCACCGGCCACCATTCAAGCAGGGGCCGCTTGAGCCAGGCCGCCGGCGCGACGTCTGCCGCGTTCAGTGCCGCGCCCATCAGAAGTCCACCACGACCGATCCGACCACTTGGGCGCCGGTGCCGACGATGCGTTCGGCCAGGCTGTTGATGTCGACCAGGCGCGTCTTGTTCTTGCGCGTGACCAGCAGCACGCCACCGGTGCGCGCGGCCACGGCCAGCGCATCGGAGCCGCTGGCGAACGAGGCCACGTCGTAGAGCACGATCTCGAAGCGTTCCTCGAGCTGCACGTTGAGGACGCTGAAACCCTGCCGGCTCAGCAGTTCCTGGGGATTGGGCGGCAGCGTGCCGGCGGCCAGCACCGACAGGTCGACGAACGAGGCAATCTTGGCGATCGTGTCGTCCAGTTCGGCGCGCCCGGCCAGCACGTCCGACAGGCCCTGCGCGGCCTTGAGGTCGAACACCTCGTGCTGGCTCGGATTGCGCAGGTTGGCATCGACCAGCAGGGTCGGCTCGCCGAGCTGGGAAAACACCACCGCCAGGTTGGCCGCGAACAGGCTGGCGCCGTCGCCGCTGTCGACCCCGAGCACGGCGAGCGCCTTGCGCCCGCGCGCGAACCAGCGCAGCATCAGCTGGCTGCGCACCGCGCGCAGCTTCTCGACCTGCTGGCTGAACGGCTGGTAGGCCGCCAGCAGCAGCGGCGAGTAGGTGTGTTCGCCCTGCTGCAGGTAGGGATAGTCGAACTGGCGCGCCAGCACCTGCGCGATATCGCTGTCGTTGATCAGGCCCAGGCGCAGGGCCGCCTCGCCGAAGCGGATGCCCAGCTCCTTTTGCAGGCGCAGCACGCGCTCGGCGTTTTCGGGGGTGATCTTGCCCGATTCGAGCAAGAGGCCGCCGATACTCGAATCGGCGCGCGCCAGCGGCGGCTGCTGCGGCGATATCGGATGCACGGGATGGTTCATGATCGGGTCCATTTTTTTAGTTCAGTCTCAGGCGGTTTGGCAACACTGAATTCAACATGCCCAAACGCGGCCGTTTCGGGGCCGACCATTCGATGACGCCGAACACCGGGATATCGAGCACGTCCTTGAGGTCGGAACTGGAGCGCACGCGCCGGTCGAGCATTTCGGCAACGAAGCCGGCCGTCAGGCCCAGCATTGCGCCAAGAAATACCGACAGCAGCGTATAGAGCACGGTTTTCGGGTTCGATGGTTCGATCGGCGCCACCGCCGGATTGAGCACGGCGATGTCGGACTGGTCTGACTGGCCCTCGATCTTGGTCTGCGAGAAACGCTGCGAGGTCACGTCGAAGGCGCGCTGCGCGCTTTCCACATCCTTGACCAGCACATTCATTTCATCGCGCGTACGGTTCATTTCCAGCACCTTGGCCTTCTGCGCCAGCATGGCCAAGCGGATCGCCGCCTCGCGCTGCGCCAGGATGGCTGCGTTGTTGCCCACGCTGTTAGACGCGGCTGCCGTGTGGGCGTTCAGTTCGGCGCGTAGCTTGTCGACTTCGGCCTTGGCGCTCTGGTAGCCGGGATGGTTGCGCGCGAGCCGCTGCGACACTTCCGCGAACTTGGTCTCGGCATTGGCCAGGTTCATCTTCAGGTTCTGGATCAGGGGATTGGACGCCACGTCGGGCGACTCGGCCCCGCGCGAGCCGGCCGCCATGGCGCGCCGCGAGGCCGCCTCCATCAGCTGGCCCTGCGCCATCACGAGCTGGCCGGACAGGTCGTTGAGGCGGTTCGACTCCACGTCGAGGCGGTTGTCGACGCTCACGATGCCGTGTTCCTGCTGGTATTTCGAGAGCCGGCTCTGCGCCGTCTCGACGCTGTCGCGCAGCAGCTTGGTCTGCTCGTTGAAGTAGGCGGCCGCCTTCTTCATCGGTTCGACCTTGAGCTGGATGCTGATCTTCATGTATTCGTCGGCGAACGCATTGGCCACCGCCGCCACGAATTGCGGATCGGCGCCCTTGAAGCTGATGTCGATCACGCTGCTCTCGCGCGAAGGCACGATATCGAGCTTCTTGAGCAGCAGCTCGGCCAGCCAGTCGCGCACCGTGCCCTTGCCGTCGGTCGACTCGTTGAACTGGGCCACCACCGCCGGGCTCTGCGCCAGCTTGAGCTGGTCGACCACGCGCAAGGCCACGTTCTTGCTGCTGACGATGTCGATCTGGGTCGCCATGTAGCCGGGCAACAGCTGGCCCGGCATGGTCAGGCCGGTCAGCGGGTCGATCCCCTTGTAGTTCAGCACCAGCGAGCTGCTCGCCTTGTAGGTCTTGGGGACGATCAGGCAAATCGCGAGCGTCAGCGCAACAGTGCCGAACAGCGTGAACAGGATGATGCGCTTTCGGGCGCGCAAGATCAGCAGGAGTTGGGTCAGGTTCATGTCGCTCTTTCAAGGGCTTGAGGTGGAAGGCAGGCCACGGCCAGCCCGGTCAGAACAGGCTTTCGCGCACGTACACGATGTCGTCGGTCTGCAGCAGGTTGTCATGCCTGGCGTCGATCACCTGCACCTTGCCCTGCGCATCGCGGCGCTTGATGCGGATGCCGCGCTCGGTCCCGCGCGGGGTCAGCCCGCCGCCCACCGACAGCGCCTGCAGCACCGTCATGCTGCGCTCGAGCCGGAACGCGCCGGGGCGCTGCACCTCGCCGTAGATATAGAAGCGCGGTGCGCGCTCGACGTAGATGATGTCGCCCGCAGCCACTTCCAGGTCCTGCTTCATTTCGCCCGAGCGCACCATGTCGAGCACGTCGACGGTTTCCCTGGTGGTCTTGCCGTCGCGCCTGCGCAGCACGCTGACCGTGTCGCCCCCCTCGGGGCCGATCCCGCCCGCCAGCGCCAGCACGTCCATGAGGCTGCGCCGGCTCTCGAGCGGATAGCGGCCGGGCCGGTTGACCTGCCCCAGCACCCCGACCTGCTGGCTTTGCAGCTGGGTCACGATGATGTTGACCTGGGGCCGCTTCAGGTAGCCGCCGCTCTCGAGCAGGCCGGCAATTTTCTTTTCGGCCGCCATGACCGGCATGCCGCCCACGTTGACCTGTCCCAGCAGCGGGAAGGTGATGGCGCCGTTGTCGCCGACGCGCGTCTCGAGCGCAAGGTCCGGGTTGCCGTAGACCGACAGCTTGAGTACGTCGCCAGGTCCGAGCAGGACCTCGCCGGCCGCTGCCTGGCCGAGCGTCAGGGCCAGCAAGCTTGCCATCATCCAGTGCACAAGTCGTTTCATGATTTCCCCTAAATAAGTTATTGCAGAAAGTGTTTGCAGGACGTGATGCTTATTTCAGCCCGGCCACGCCGCGCTCGTTCGATTCGGACGAGGCGGTCACTGGCCGGACCGGAGCGGGCGCGGCCGGAGCGGCGGCGACAGCCTGGGCCGGGGCTGCGGCGGCAGGCGGGTTGAGATAGACGATCTTGGCGTCCGCACGCAGGCGTTTGAGTTCGGCTTCGGCCGCCTCCTTGTTCTTCTTGTTGACCAGGAATTGCTCGATCTGCGGCGCGGCCAGCTCCAGCGATACCGGGGCGTCCTTCACGTCGGCCACGCTGATGAGCATGCTGCGATCGCCTTCCTTGATGACGAACAACTGACCTTGCGGCATGCCCTGCAGCTTCGAGGACAGCTCGGGCGGAATGTCTGCGCTGGTGCGCAACACCTGGCCGCGCGCGTACTTGACCTTGTGCTGGTCCATCCAGGCCGCCACTTCATCGAGCGACCTGGCGGCGTCGGCGACCGGCTTGACCTGCGCGTCCAGGTCGGCCGTCGACAGCACCAGCTGCTTCATGTCGAACTGCTTGCGATTGGCGAAAAACTGCGGGTTCTTGCGGTAGTACTCCTCGACTTCGGCCTTGTCGGGCCGGGGCACGTTACCGATGCGCTTTTGCATGTAGGCCTGGGCCACGATCAGCGCCTTGGCGCGCTCGACGGCCTGGACCACCTTCGGGTCGCGGTCGAGCTTTTCCTTGGCCGCCTCGTTTTGCAGCAGCTGGCGGTCGATCAGCACCTCCAGCAACTGCTTGCTGGCCGCTTCCTGGCGCGCGGCCTGCACGCCCGAACGCTGCAGCTCCTCGTTCAGCTGCAGCACGGTGATCTCTTCGCCGTTGACGCTGGCCAGCGACTGGCCGGCCTTCTTTTCCTTGTTGCCGCACCCGGCGAGCGCCAGCGCCAGCATGAGCAGGGCCGTGCCGGCCAGCCGCGTCGAACGGATGAAGGGCGGCTTCACCGCGCCTGCCAGATCAAAGTTGTCCAAGATAGATTCCTCAGGTTTTTGTTATTCGGAAGGGGACTGCCAGCTCCCCGCAGCTTGTTTTTATAACATCATAACCATGCTTAAAATGTTTCCAATAAACAATACTACGGACGCACAATACCGCAGTTCCGGTCCCCGGCTCCAGCATCGCCAAAGACCATTCCTGCCAATGCAACCATAGAAAGATGACAACTTAACACAGCTTTTCAGAATATGTCGTACGGAACGAATCGCGCGCGCGCGGGGCCGATCAGCCTGTAGAGCTGGCCTGCGCGAGCGCGGCCCGGGGTCCTTTTTCTCTTGTACCAGATGATCTGTCGCAGAGTTTGACCCCGGATAAGGGCGGCGCGTTTCGCGCCCGGAGTAGCCGATGGAAGGGTCAGGCGAGCGCGCCCGGGCGTGGTATTTCAGCGCCGTGTAGCGCGCTGCGCCGCAGAGGGAAAATGGGCGCGCGCGGGTGCATCGAGGCGCTGCCCTGGCAACAATAAGCTTGTAAAATTATATTGTTTTATTGAAAAGAATCGGCGAGCCGAACCGCTCAGTGCGCGTTCTGGCGCTGCAGCACGACCTTGACGGTCTTGAGGATGATCCACAGGTCGAGCCAGAGCGACCAGCTGCGCAGGTAATCGAGGTCGTACTGGATGCGCGCTTCCATCTTGTCGAGCGTGTCGGTCTCGCCGCGCATGCCGTTGACCTGGGCCCAGCCGGTGATGCCCGGCTTGACCTTGTGGCGCAGCATGTAGCCCTTGATCAGCTTGCGGTATTGCTCGTTGTGCGCCACCGCGTGCGGGCGCGGACCCACGATGCTCATGCGTCCCTGCAGCACGTTGATGAACTGCGGCAGCTCGTCGAGCGAGCTGCGGCGCAGGAAGGCGCCGATCCGGGTCACGCGCCGGTCGTTCTTCCGGGCCTGGACGATGGTGTTGCCGTCGTCCGTGACCGTCATCGAGCGGAACTTGTAGACGATGATTTCCTCCCCGTACAGGCCGTAGCGGCGCTGGCGGAAGATCACCGGCCCGGGCGAGCTGAACTTGACCGCCAGCGCGATCACCAGCATCAGCGGCAGCAGCATCAGCAAGATCGCGAGCCCGAGCACGATGTCGCTGGTGCGCTTGATCATGCTGTTCAAGCCCATGAAGGGGGTCTCGCAGATCGCGATCACCGGCATGCCGCCCACGTTGTCGAAGCGCGCCTGCATCAGGTCGAAAATATAAATATCGGGCAGGAAGTAGACCGAGGCGGTGGTGTCCTGCAGCTCGTCGAGCAGCTTGCGGATGCGCGGCTGGGCCGAGATCGGCTGGCTGATGAAGATCATCTTGATGTTCTGTTCGCGCACATACGAGGCGATATCGGACATTTCACCCAGCATCGGGTGGCGCAGCCCGGGCGGATGGCGATCCTCGGTGCGGTCGTCGAAAAAACCGTGCACCTGCATGAACAGGTTGGGATGGCGCTCGCAAATGCCGGCGAACTTGAGTCCGACGTCGTTGGCGCCGATCACCACCGCCGAGCGCACTTCGCTGTTCTTGCCAGGCCTTACCGAGACGCGCCGCACCGCGATGTGACTGAGCAGCAAGGCAATCGGGGTCGCCACGAACCAGGCCAGCACCACCCGCTCGTCGTAGTAGTATGACAGGCCGCTGGCCGAGCCGAGAAACAGCAGCACGCCGATCGTGAGGAGCCAGCCGAACACGGTGTCGCGCGCGTAGGCCAGCATGCGCCCGCTGCGCCAGGTGCGGTAAGGATCGACGTGCTGGTAGACCGCCGACGAGATGAAGAAGGCCAGGATCATCAGCACCAGCGCATAGCCGGTGAACGGCTCGCTGAAGAACATCGACGACAGGTACAGGCTGCCCATGATGATCAAGGGGTCGAGCACGCGCTGGAAAAACGAGATCAGTGGAATGTCATTGACGGTCATGTCGGGCTTCAGAACTGCGCGTTGGCACTGAAGGAAACGCCGTTGGCGCGGTAGTTGGCATTGCCGAACACGGGGGTGCCGGTGCGCGCCTCGTGGAAGGCGGACATGCTCAGCTGCACGGTGCGGGTCGGCGCGTATACCGCGCCCAGGCTGGCGTGGCGGCTGGTGTCGCCCAGGTCGATCCCGTTCAGGCCGACGATCAGGCCGCTGAAATCGCGCTGTTCGCGGCGGGCCTGGGCTTCGAGCTTGACCTTGGCAGTCAGGGCCCAGGCCGCACCGACGCTGACGCCCTTGCTCAGGCTGGAGCTGGCCAGGGTGCTCTCGACGGCCGAAAATTCGCGCCACAGCGAGGACGTGATGAGCAGCGCGCTGCGCGGCGACCAGGTCAGGTCGAGCCTGGCATTGGTGCCGCTGGTGTCGCGCGTGCCGAACAGCGGGTGGCTGCGCCTGACCCAGCCGCCCAGGAACTGGAGCTGGGTCAGTTCGCTGTAGCGCCAATAAATCTTGGCCTTGACCTCGTCCTGCACGAAGCTGTCGTCGAGCAGGAATTGTCCGAACACGCGCCGGTTCGGGAACGTGCCCTCGATCCGGCGCAGTTGCAGGCCCACCGTGCTGCCGCTCCTGGCCAGGTAGTCGGCCCCGGCTTCGAGCGTGTCGTTGGTGCGGTCGTTGAAGCGCTGGCTCAGCAATTCATAGCTGAACTTGTCGCGGCTGGCGCCGCCGCGCAAGCGCCAGCTGGGGTGGAAGCGCCATGCGGCGTCGAAGAACTGGCGCTCCTGCTTGCGCAGGTTGCGTTCGGTGGTGCGAAAGTCGGCATACGGGGCCAGGGTCTGGGCATAGGTGGCGCCCAGGTTGCCCTCGAGATGGTTGCCGAGCTGCCAGGCCAGGCTGCCGTTGAAGTCCTTGCCGTCGTAATCGAGGCGCTCGAAGTGCCTGAATTTCACCTTGGTGAGCTTGCCCTGGAAATACAGCTTCTGGCGCCCATAGGTCTTGTCGAACACCAGCCCCGCTTCGCCCCGGCGCGAGGAGTCGGCGCGCGTGTTCTCGAAGCCCGGGTGGCCGCTTGGCACCCGCAGCAGGTTGTCGTCGTAGGCGTAGCTCAGGCCCACGAACGGATGCAGCGCGTCGTTCGGCCCGGCCAGCGCCGGCGCCCAGGGCAGCGCCGCCAGCGCCAGCGCGAGAACGCTGCTGCGGGCCGGGATGGCAAGCGCGGTCAGCTTGCGCTCTCTATCGTTTTGCAAGGAACTCAGCATGTGTTACTCGTCCAAGGAGATAATCAATCGGCTGGCGCCGCTTCACCAGTAAGTCCAGCTACCGGTGGCGACAATCCAGACACCCAGCAAGCCGTTGGTCACCGCATGTGCCAGGATCGGCGACCATAGTGTTCGGTAGCGTACATATAAAACACTATAGGCGGCGCCAGCGACGATGCCGGCAAGCCACAAATTGTGTTCGAAGCCGAATAGTATCACCGTGACAATAAAACTCTTGAGCCTAACGTGCGCGGGGTCGACCCGCTCGAAATCGGCCGCTTCGATCCAGCGCATCAGGAAGGAACGCCAGAACAGCTCTTCCATGACCGGGACCACCAGCGCCGCGCCGAAGATGCGCACCGCCACCATCAGGTAGTCGATGCGCCCGCCGGTGTGGGGGTCGAACCCGGCCGGGGAACCGACCAGCATCCAGCCGGCATCGAGGTTTATCCACAGCACCAGCACCAGCAGGCCGGTCGCGAGCGCGACACAGGCGGGCGCCAAAGCCAGGCGCGCAGGGCGAAGTTCGGTGTACTGTCGCCAAAACACAACAAGCAGCAGCATCACCGCGCCGATCTTGACCGCATACAACCAGCGCAGCTCCTGCGCGGCCCAGCCCATGCGCTGCAGCATGTCGTCGGCGAAGATGAAGAAAATATAAGTGAGGAAAGGCAGGATGCGCGCCCAGGCGGCGCGCGTAAACAGGGCGGTGTCGGCCGGTGCAGCGCCCGCGCTGGCGGCAGGTCGCTGGGCGGTGGCCTTCAGGTACTCATCTTTTTCAGACATAAGTCTCCTTGTCAGGCCACGGCGCCTTCGTTGCGGTCACATGGTCGTGCTCATCCTTTGGAACGGGCTTCGATCTGCTCCCATTTTTCCAGTGCTTCGAGCAACTGTTCCTCGATTTGCGCAAAGCGCGCGTTGATGCGCTTTGCGTCAGCCGGGTTTGTCTTGTAGAAATCCGGCGAGTTGAGCTGCTGCGTGATGGCCGACTGCTCGTCCTCGAGGCTGGCGATGAGCTGCGGCAGCTCCTCGAGTTCACGTTGTTCCTTGTAGCTCAACTTTGGCTTTTTCGCAATAGCGCCTTGTACCGTGCTCGGGGCTGGCACCGCCTTGGGGCCGGACTTGGCCGGCGCCGGCGCCTGCGCCTTGACCCGCTCCCAGTCGCTGTAGCCGCCCACGTACTCGCGCCACAGGCCCTGCCCTTCGGCCACGATGACCTGGGTCACCACGTTGTCGAGGAAGGTGCGGTCGTGGCTGACCAGGAACACGGTGCCGGCGTAGTCTTCCAACAACTCTTCGAGCAGTTCCAGGGTGTCGATGTCGAGGTCGTTGGTCGGCTCGTCGAGCACCAGGCAGTTGGCCGGCTTGGCGAACAGGCGCGCCAGCAGCAGGCGGTTGCGCTCGCCGCCGGAGAGCGACTTGACGGGCGAGCGCGCCCGTTCCGGCGCGAACAGGAAGTCGTTCAGGTAGGTCATCACGTGCTTGCGCTGGCCATTGATCTCGACCCAGTCGCTGCCCGGGGCGATCGTTTCCATCAGGCTCGCTTCCTCGTTCAGCTGCGCGCGCATCTGGTCGAAGTAGGCCACCTGCAGCTTGGTGCCGAGGCGCACCTTGCCCGAATCGGCCTCTTGCTCGCCCAGTATCATCTTGAGCAAGGTGGTCTTGCCGGCGCCGTTGGCGCCGATCAGGCCGACCTTGTCGCCGCGCAGGATGGTGGCGCTGAAATCGTTGACGATGACCTTCTCGCCGTAGCTCTTGGACACGTTTTCCAGGTCGGCCACGATCTTGCCCGAGCGCTCGCCGGCGCCCACTTCCAGCTTGACCTGGCCCTGCTGTTCGCGGCGCGCTGCGCGCTGCAGGCGCAGCGCCTCAAGACGGCGCACGCGGCCCTCGTCGCGCACGCGGCGCGCCTTGACGCCCTTGCGGATCCAGACTTCCTCCTGCGCCAGGAACTTGTCGAACTTGGCCGCTTCGACTTCCTCGATCTCGAGCTGCTCGCTCTTCCTGACCTGGTAGGCCGAAAAGTTGCCCGGATACGAAAGCAGGCGCCCGCGGTCCAGTTCGATGATGCGGGTGGCCACGTTGTCGAGGAAGCTGCGGTCGTGGGTGATGAACAGCACCGAGCCCTTGAAGTCGCGCAGCAGGCCTTCGAGCCACATGATGGAGCTGAAGTCGAGGTGGTTGGTCGGCTCGTCGAGCAGCAGCACGTCGGGCGCGGACACCAGCGCCACGGCCAGCGCGACGCGCTTTTGCATCCCGCCCGAGAGCGTACCCATCAGCGCGTCCTTGGTCAGGTTCAGTCGGTCGAGCGTGGTGTCGACCTTGTTGACCAGGCTCCAGCCGTCGGTCGCATCGAGCTTGACCTGCAGCTCGTGCATGCGCTCCATCAGGGCCTCGTCGTCGCCCTGGCCGAACTGGCCGGTCAGCGCTTCGTATTCGGCCAGCATGGCCTGCTGCTGGCCCATGCCGGCGGCGACCGCGTCGAACACCGACATGGCCGGATCGAACGTGGGCTCCTGCTCGACATAGGCGATCTTGACGCCCTGCTGCATGACCAACAGGCCATCGTCGAGCTTGAACTTGCCGGAGATGACCTTCAGCAGGGAGGACTTGCCGGTGCCGTTACGGCCGATGAGGCCGACGCGCTCACCGGACTCAAGGGAAAATTCTGCATGATCGAGCAGCGCGACGTGTCCGAACGCGAGTTGCGCCGACGAGAGGGAAATGACAGCCATAATGAGTGAGATAGTGCCCGGCAGCTACGTTTTCCTGTGCGAAAAACACGGCCGAAAAAATGAAAGAAGCACGCATTGTACCGATAGACGGCGAGGCGACACCAGTTTGCAGCGCGAGTCCGGCTTCTGGAAGAATTCGACGATGGGGGTGTGAAACTGGAGCACTGGTGTCGCCAGCAGGAATCGAACCTGCATCTATCCCTTAGGAGGGGATTGCACTATCCATTGTGCGATGGCGACACACGAGCGGCAGATTATACAGGGTCGGCACTGATCTTGACAGATGATCAGCCCGCCCTGCCTGCCGCGCGCTGCGCGGCGTCAGCCAGTAAATGGCATGTACGCAAAGCCGTTGCCGATCACGCCGACCAGGCCGACCTGGTTTTCATTGCTTTCGCTGATGCTGGCCAGCACCTGCGCCAGCGGCGCCGCATGCGATTCGAGCACCCCGAACCAGAAATCGAAGCCGGCCTGCTCCGGTGCCCGGTGCAAGATGTTCTCGTAGAACTTGGTGACCAGATCGCGGTTGGTCGGGGCCGCGCCATACACCGCCTTGAATTCGGCCGAACCGATGAAGCCGGAGGCGATGTCGGTGAGCGCGACGCCATGGTCCATCACGCCCAGCCAGTAGCCCAGCCCGCCCGCATCGGGCGTGCGGTTGAAGGCAGCCTGGTAGATGCGGAAGGCCTGTCCGCCGGTGCCGCTGGGGTCGACGTCGAGCGCGTACAGCGTGTCGGAAAACGACAGGCGCTCGATCCCGGCCAGCAGGTCGACGCCTTCCGAACCGACCTTGTCGGTGACGCTGAACCCGGTGCTGGTCTTGACGATCGTGTAGTTGGCCCTGGCGCCGGTAAATTGTGCCATGTCGAGCCCGCCTTTTCCGTCGAGCGTGTCGTCGCCGCGGTTGCCTCGCAGCAGGTTGGCGACCTCGTTGCCGCGGATCGTGTCGGCGCCGCTGCCGCCGATCGCGTTCTCGATCACGCTGCCGCTGGCGATGGTCAGTTCGCCGCGCCCCAGGGTCGACTTGGCGCCGGCGCCCAAGTCGATCATGAGCGCCGTGCTCAGCGCGGCGCCGTTCACGGTGTCGCTGCCGGCGTTGTCGGTGAGCGTGCGCACCCCGGAGAATTCGTCGGTAAACACCAGGTTGCTGTCGTTGCCCAGGTCAGAACCCCAGGCCCGCACGGTCGCCGATTTATAGGTCGCCACGGTGCCGGTCACCTTGTCGAACAGGCGCAAGGTCCAGGTGCCGCTGCTCGTTTCGCCAAGGAAGGCGGTGGCGCCGATGGTAAATACGCCCGGCCAGGCCGTTTCGGGCACGCTCATGTCGAGCGCGCCATTGACCACGGAGCGCGTCATCGGCTGGTCGAACAGGGTGACGGTGGTGCCGGCGGGCGACGTCAGGGTCGCCTTCAGCTGGCTCGGTGCGCTGGCGTCGAGCTCAAGCTCGACTTCGATGCGCTCGATGCCGATGTTCTGGCTCACCACGATGCCAACGGCGACCCCGTCGGTACTCTCCGGGATTTCCGTTGGCTGCGCCTGCGCGGCGCCTTCCACGCTGCGCCAGTTGGCAGCGGTGGCAGCGGCCATGTTCCACGATTCGGCCAGGTGCACGGCAGCGGTGGCGTCGACCAGCCCGAAGCCGTAGTCGCGCGAGAAATGCATGCCGTCCATGTTCCAGCTTGAACCTGCTGAGTGGACCCAGGAAGTGTTGCTGGCGTCGACCTGGCGCGCGGTCAGCGCCAGGATGTTGGAGACGTCGCGAAAGCCCAGCTTTGGATTGGCCTGCAGCATCAGGGCAGCGACGCCGGCGACCATCGGACCGGAATACGAGGTGCCCTGGTTCTGGTAGGCGTAATCGCCGGCCGCGCCGGCATTGGTGTTGTAGCCCTTCTCGCCGGAGATATCGGCCGACACGATGCCGTAGGCGGTGTTGACCGACTGTCCCGCCTCATCGGCCACCCCGCCCGGCGCGCTCACCAGCAGCGATGCGCCGGCGGTCGAGTAGTCGGTCACTTTTCCCAGGTTGTCCATCGCGCCGACCGCGATCGTGTAGCGCCCGCCGGTGAAGTTCGACATCGCGGCGTCGGCTTTGGTCTCGCGCTGATTGCCGCCTGACACTTCGATCACCATGCCGAGCCCGTTACGGCCCTCGGTCACGGCCTTGAGCATGGCCGCGCCCCAGGCCTGGTCTGCGGCGCTGCCGTTGGCGGCGCTGAAATTTTCGGCGAAGGCCGGGTCCGAGCCCCAGGAATTGACCGAGATGGCAGCGCCGATCGCCAGGTTCGATCCGAACAGGTTGGCCGACGTGCCGCCAAACGCCCAAGCCGGCGCCAGCCTCACGTCATAGGCCACGCCGACCCCGCCGATATCGTTGTTGACCATCCCGATGACCGAACCGACCACGGTCCCGTGGCTGTTGTCGGTCCCGACAAAGCCCTGCCCGGTGGTCAGGCGCGCGGTGTCGAACACCAGGTCCAGCGCGATATTGGCGGCCAGGTCGGGGTGGGTCAGGTCCATGCCGTCATCGTTGATCGCCACCAGCACGCCCTTGCCTGTGTAGTCCTTCCACACCGGCACCACGTTGATATCGATACCGGGCGCGCCGCGCTGCCCGTCGTTTTTCAGGTACCACTGACTGGAGAACAAGGGGGACGATTCTGGGAGCGACATGGCACATCCTTTCGAGGGGGGAAGGAAACGTAAATAAGCCGGAACGGCAGAATTAACTTGCCAGCTTATCATCAATTTTCATTTCCGAAAGGAATTTTTAACAGTCCTGCGCGCCGTTTGGCTGCGCTCGGCAACCAGCAGGACAGGCGCTCGCACAGCGCCGATCGGACCGGTGCGAAGCGGGTGAGGAATGGGACTCGGCTGCCGTGCCAGGCGCCGGATCAGCGCGGCTCTGAAGGGGGACCGACCGAGGGCGGAGCAGTGGCGGCGCTTGGGGCCGGGACCGCGAGCGGCGCGGGCGCCGGCCTCAGGATGTTGCTCATCGCATAGAACACCCCCGCGAAGCCGATGAACAGGCTGATCACCGTCGCTACCATCCATTTCATGATGTCGAGCGAAAATTTTTCGAAATCGGCACGCACTTTCCCGATTTCACTGAGGAACTCTACCCGCATTTGATGCAATTCCTCGAGCACCTCCGTGCGCAGCCCGCCAATTGCGACGTGCACCTCATCGCGCAACCGGGCAATTTCGGTGTGCACCTCATCGCGCAACTGGGCTATTTCGGTGTGCAACTCGCCGCGCAGTCCGGCGATTTCGGTGTGCACCACGGCAATTTCGGCGTGCAACTCAGCGTGCATTCCGGCCATCTCCATGCGCACATCGGCAACGTCTTTCTTGGTAGCCAGTGTCGGCAAGACCGTGGCGAATTGCACTTCCAGGAAAGCCACGCGCTTCTCGAGGCCGCCATCGGGGGGAGGAACTCCACCGCCCCCGAGCGCGCGCGGCCCACCTGGCGCACCAGGCGTTTTTTCGTTTGACGCAGCAGCCTTTACGTTCATGTCGAGCATTCCCGTGCGCGCCAGCACAAGCGCCGCCCTTCCAGTCTACTCCGACACGATCGCTGCGGCGCCCGATTTGCTCAGCGCGGCCCGAGCATTCGTTCGACCAGCTCGCTCTGGTGCCTCACGGCACTCAGTGCGTCGGCCAGCGCCGCGTTTGCCCGCTCCGCGTCCGGCACGCCTTCGCAGCACGCCTTCAGCGCCGCTGCCGCCCCTGCCAGTCCAAGCGTGCTGCAGCCGGCCTCCAGACGTTCAAGCTCCGCTTGCGCAGCGGCGCCCGGGCGCCCGATGCAGGCCGGGACGGCGGCCAGCTGGCGCCGCAAGCCGCCAAGGTAGGCCAGCAGGCGCGCGCAATCGATGCCCAGGCGCTGCATGGTTGCCTGCGGCGCTTCGCAGCGATGCCCGGCGCCGCCCGCAACGCCCATGTGCAGGCGCACATCTTCCACCTTGAACGGCTTGACGATGTAACCGCTGGCGCCGAGCGCGCCGGCCTGTTCGACCGTTTCGCGCTCGGCGGCCGACGACACCAGGATGAACGGCAGCGCGCGCAAGGCAGAGTCGCCCCTGACCCGCCCCAGCAGCTCCATCCCCGACAGGCGCGGCATGCGCAGATCGCAAAAGCACAGCGCCGGGCGCAGGCCGCGTTCGAGCTGGCTCCAGGCGTCTTGGCCGTCCTCGGCTTCCAGGATCTCGAAGCTGCCGCAGCTGTCGATCAGATGCATCAGCACCATGCGCGAAACCACGTCGTCGTCGACGATCAGGATGCTCATCGGACCGGCTCCCTGCCGCCGGTTGCGGCCGGCCCGAAGCTGGCCAGCAGCGCCAGCAGGCGCGGCAGGGCCGCGTCGATCGCCGGCCAGCGCGCCGCGGCGGCGGCCGTTTCAAGTTCGCCGCACAGCAGCTGCAGCTCGCTCGCCTCCAGGTAGGCCGCGCTGCCCTTGAATCCGTGCAGCAGGCGTCCGGCCGCCTCCTGATCTAGGCTGGCGATGGCCGCTTCCAGTTGCGCCAGGCGCGCCGGCACATCGCTGGCGAAGGCGGCGCGCATGCGCGCCTTCAGGTCGTCGGCGCGCCGTCCCGGGTTGGGCGGCGCGGCCTGCGACAGCGGCGCGGGCACGCCGAACACGCCGAACATTGCGTCGAGCTCGGAAGTGCTCAAGGGCTTCTCGGGCGGCAGCGCCGACATCGGCTCGAGCGCAATGGCGCGCCGCAGCTGGCGTTCGATCGCCCGGCTCAGCTGGTGGTGCAGCGTCGCTGCGTCGATCGGCTTGGTCAGGAAGTCGTCCATTCCGCAAGCGAGGTAGCGCCCGCGGTCTTCCTCGCTCGCGTTGGCGGTCAGCGCGACGATCATCAGTTCGCGGTCGCGCACCGGCGCGTGCTCAGGGCCGCCCGCGCGGATCAGGCGGGTGGCGCTGGCGCCGTCCATTTCCGGCATGCGCACGTCCATCAGGACCAGGTCGTAGCGTTTTTGCGCGCACGCGGCCACCGCCAGCACGCCGTTCTCGGCGATAT
>Ga0066461_1000190_pt1 | contig 25981 bp, 25 predicted proteins | sample LakWasMe91_HOW11_2_FD_59572 | JGI IMG/M metagenome (GOLD analysis project Ga0066461, IMG submission 59572) | Freshwater sediment methanotrophic microbial communities from Lake Washington under simulated oxygen tension - Sediment Metagenome 91_HOW11 | ecosystem: Environmental > Aquatic >...
CAGTCGGCTCCTTTCACTCCTCGCCCTAAAGGACGAGGTTTCTCGGAGCAAATCTGATGAGCGACACCAAGTCAAACAAATGGAACAGGGACCAGATGGCAGCGCGCGTGGCGCGCGACATCCCGGACGGCGCGGTCGTAAACCTCGGGATCGGCTTGCCGACCCTTGTCGCCAACCACCTTCCCAGCGACCGCGAAGTGATCCTGCATAGCGAGAACGGGGTAATCGGGGTCGGACCGGCTCCGGCCAAGGGCGAGGAAGACTATGACCTGATCAACGCGGGCAAGCAGCCCGTGACCCTGCTCGCTGGCGGCTGCTACTTTCATCATGCCGACAGTTTCGCCATGATGCGCGGCGGCCATCTGGACGTGTGCGTGCTCGGCGCATTCCAGGTCTCGGTTGACGGCGACCTGGCCAACTGGCACACCGGGGCGCCCGACGCGATTCCGGCAGTCGGCGGCGCAATGGATCTGGCCATCGGCGCCAAGAAAACCTATGTGATGATGGAGCACGTGACCAAGACCGGCGAGAGCAAGCTGGTGCAGGCCTGCGCCTATCCGCTGACCGGCGTCAAGTGCGTCTCGCGTATCTACACCGACCTTGCCGTGATCGAACTTGGCGCCGGGGGTGCGCGCGTGATCGACATGGTCGAAGGCATGAGCTTCGACGAGCTGCAAAAGGTGACCGTGGTTGCCCTGCAAGACGCGCTGATCTACCCCGACCAAAGCTGAATGACAGGATAACTCCATAAGATTTTAAGGCATTGCTGCGGGCGATTTGCGCTTTCGGCCTGGATGGGTATCAACCTAAAATAAGGAGACACGCATGCACCTGAATAAAATGCTCGCCACGGTTCTTGTGGCGCTGGGCACGATGGTTTCGGCACAGGCCGCCGAGGATCTCAAGATCGGCATGATCCTGCCGATGACAGGGCCGTTCGCAGCCTATGGCCAGCAGATCGAAGACGGCGCTCGTTTGTACCTTGCCAAACATGGCGATACGGTTGCGGGACGCAAGGTCAAATTGATCGTCAGGGACGATACCGGCATCGCGCCGGAAATCAGCAAGCGGCATGCACAGGAACTGCTGGTCAATGAACACGTCGACATCCTGGCCGGCTTTGGCCTGACCCCGTCCGCATTTTCGGTCGCGCCGCTGTCGGCCCAGACCAAAAAGCCGATGGTGGTCCTGAATGCGGCGACGTCGGCGGTGACGACCAAGTCCCCGTACATCGTGCGCACCTCCTTCACGCTCCCGCAAACGACCGCGCCGCTGGCCACCTGGGCCGCCAGGAACGGCATCAGGAAAGTCTACACGGTGGTGGCCGACTATGGTCCCGGGCATGATTCCGAGGCGCAGTTCAAGAAATCGTTTACCGCGGCCGGAGGACAGATCGTCGGTGAAGTGCGCACGCCGGTAAAAAATCCTGATTTCGCTCCCTTCCTGCAAAGGGTCAAGGACAGCAAACCCGATGCCGTATTCCTGTTCGTGCCCTCCGGCGAGCAGAGCGTGGCCTTCGTCAAGGGCTACGCCGAACGCGCTCTGGCCAAGGCGGGCATCAAGCTGATCGCCACCGGCGACCTGACGGACGAATTCATCATCGATGCGATGGGTGACGCGTCGCTCGGAATGATCACCTCTTTCCACTACGCGGAATCGCACAAGTCCCCTGAGAACAAGGACTATGTCGAGGCTTACGCCAAGGCCCATCCGGGCAAGCGCGCCAGCTTCATGTCGGTGGCCGGTTACGACGGCATGCACGTGATCTTCGAAGCACTGAAGAAGACCGGCGGCGACGCCGGCGGCGACAAGTTCATCGCGGCCGCCAGCTCATTGAAATGGATGAGCCCGCGCGGTCCGGTCCGGATCGACCCGGCCACGCGCGACATCGTGCAGACCATTTACATCCGCAGGGTGGAAAAAGTGAACGGTAAATTGCAGAACGTCGAATTCGACCAGGTCGCCGATTTCAAGGACCCCGGCAAGGAATAAGGCGCCGCCGGCCGGCCTATTCCGGCACGATGCGCAGCAATCGTCCATTTTCCTCATCGGTGATCGCATACAGGTAACCGTCCGGCCCCTGCCTGACGTCGCGCACGCGCTTGCCGATATCGAGACGCTCCTGGCGCACCACATTGGCGTCCTTGTCGAGCTCGATACGGCGAATGTCCATGCCGGCCAGGCTGCCGCTAAAGAGGCTGCCGCGCCATTGAGGAAAATGGCTGCCGGTATAGAGCGCGAGGCCGGAAGGCGCGGGCGAGGGCACCCACGCCACTTTCGGCGCCACCATGCCGGCAACAACGCGCTGACCGACCGGCTCGCCGGTGCGGTAGTCGCGCCCGTAACTTTGCAGCGGCCAACCGTAATTACCCCCGCCTTCAATCAGGTTCAGCTCGTCGCCGCCGCGCGGACCATGCTCGCTCGCCCACACCCGTCCCGACTGCGGGTCGCGCGTCAAGCCCTGGATATTGCGGTGCCCGTACGACCAGATCTCCGGCAGCGCACCGGGGCGGCTTGCTAGCGGGTTGCCAGGCGCGGGCTTGCCCTCGGCCGTCAGGCGCAGGATCGAGCCATTGTCACTGCCCAGGTTCTGGGCCTGCTCGCGCGCCAGCATCGGGCCCACGCGGCGCGGCGGATTGCCGCCGTCGCCCACGCTCATCAGCAGCGTCCCCTCCGGCAACCACGCCAGGCGCGAGCCGAAATGCTCGCCCCCGCCCTTGTCTGGCTGCGCGCGAAACAGCGTCTTGATGCCGTGCACCCGCTTGCCGTCGAATACGCCCTGGACCAGGATGGTGCGGTTGGCGCTGTCGGTCCCGCTCGCCATGGTCATGTAGACGCGCACATTGGTCTTGTCGCCCGGATGCAGCGCAATGTCGAGCAAACCGCCCTGCCCGCCGGTGTACACCTCGGGCAATCCTTCCAGGGGAATCGGGTCGAAGCGCTTGCCGTTCAGCACATGCAGGGTGCCGCGCTTGCTGGTGATCAGGAGCCGGCCGTCGGGCAGCCAGGCCATGCCCCACGGTTCGCGAATGCCTTCGGCCACTGTTTCGGCACGCCAGCCCTTCGCCGGCGGAGGCGCGCCGGTCGGTTCGAGCTCGGCCAGGGCCGGCAGTGCGCACAGCCCGAGCGCCAGCCCAAGCAATACTTTTCTTCGATCGTGTCGCATCCGAGTCGCTCCTTGGGAAAGATTCACGACAAATGTACCTCATTAAGGCCAGCTGTGCGCTTGCCGTGTAAGATCCGTGCATGGATAACCTGAGCCATTCGGTCTCCGGCCTGGCGGCGGGAGAGCTGCTGCATCGCTGCCTGAAGCCGGAGGCGGACCCCGGGCAACAGCGGGTGCGCCGGCGCCTGCTGCTGTTTTGCGCCTGGGCGGCGAACAACGTCCCCGACCTCGACTTCCTGCTCGCGCCGCTTCTGCCGAGGCCGCTTGGCTATTTGCTGCACCACCGCGGACATACCCATACCGTCTTCTATGCGCTTCCCCAGGCGATCTTGCTGATGGCAATGATCTGGCTCGCCTGGCCGGCTGCACGCAAGCTGATGCAGCACAGCCGCAGCGCGCGCAGCGGCGCCTTGCTGGCCATCGGCCTGGGCTTCGCGCTCCATCTGCTGATGGACTACCTCAATTCATACGGGATTCATCCCTTCCACCCGTTCGACTCGCGCTGGCTGTATGGCGACATGGTCTTCATCATCGAACCGCTGTTCTGGGTCGCATTCGGGGTGCCGATGGCAATGATGGTGCCAGGCCGGCCACTGAAGATATTCTTGCTGGCGGTGCTGACAGGCGTTCCCCTGTTTTTCACGGTACAGGGATTCTTGTCGTGGAGCTCGCTGGCCGTGCTGGTGCTGGCCGCTGCACTGTTCGGCTGGTCCCAGCATCGCGCCCGCGCCGCCGACAGGCGCACCTTGATCGGCGCCTTTGGCGTCAGCATCGCGTTCGTCGCGCTGCAAGCCTATGGCTCGGCGCAAGGCAAGCGCATCGTCGCCAACGCCATTCAAAGGAGCGATTCCACCGTCGTCGATGTGTCGATGTCGGCGTTTCCGGCCAATCCCTTGTGCTGGAACTTCGTGTCGGTCGAGCGCCGCGAGGCTGCGGGAAGCTACGCGCTGCGGCGCGGCATCCTGAGCCTTGCCCCCGGCCTGTTACCGGCAACGCAGTGCGCGCCCGGCTTTTCCAGTGGCCCGTTTGCCCCGGGCGTGACGGCGGCGATCGCGTTCCAGGCGCAATACGTGGGCAGGCTCGATGTCCTGCGCACACTGAAGGAATCGAACTGCCATGCCGAGGCGTGGCTGCGTTTCGTTCGCGCGCCCTGGCTCGGTGACCGCGCCGCCTGGGATCTGCGTTTCGGCGCGAGCCCAGACAACAATTTCACAACGATGCACTACGAAGACTTCAAGAACCGGCCCTGCCCGCGCTATGTGCCGCAATGGGGTTTCCCCCGCTCCGACTTGCTGGCGCCGCCAAACCGGTAGGCTCAGTCCTCACGCCCGGCATCCTCGGCCTCCTTGAGCAGGCCGATGCAGCCGGTAAACCACAGTCCGATGCCGATCAGGATCACCAGCAGCGCCGACCAGCCCAGCGGTCCGCTGGCGATCAGGGCGGTCAGCAGGTCGGATTGCTGGTCCCCGCTCGACATGACAAAGAAGTAGATGACGATGCCGATCATCGACACGACCCAGCCCAGCAGCAAGGTGTTGCTGCTTTTTCCGGAGCGCGAGCGCGTCGACGTTTCCGTGCCGCTCTGCGCTGGCGTAACCGGCCCGATATAGTGTGAGCGCTTGGTGTTCATGACATGTCTCCTTGGGTGAAAATGGGTGTGTGGCGGCGCGCTCAGAGTGAGCGCGCGTGCCGGTATCCGGCGCGCCGCAGTACGGCCACCAGGTTCACGGCCAGGCCGAGGAACCCCAGCAGCCAGGCGGTCAATGCCAGGCCGATGAACAGGCGCGGAACGATGAACAGGAACGGCAGTCCGAATGCTTCGGCCAGGCGGTAGGTGGAGGTCGTATACATCCCGAGCGGGAATACCGCGCCCCAGAACAGCGGGTCATAGCTGAGCGGCAGCTTGTGGTAAACGTAACGCCATACGCCCAGGACCACGAGCATCGGAATCCACCAGGTGGCGGTGGCCCAGAACAGCAGGGTCAGGCCCTTGGTGAACGGCAACAGCGACGCGAGCAGCGGCGAGCGCCCGGCGATGCCGATCAGCAGCGCCCCTGCCAGGGCCGAGATCGCCATCGCGCCCATATTGATCCAGTAGGGCGGGGTCAAGTCCTGCGGATCGAAGCGGAAAAAAGTGTAGCGGTAAAAAATGAGCGCAATCATCCAGACATACATCATTCCGCCGGCAAGCCAGAGCACGGTCAGCGCCAGCATCGCCACCTCGGAAACCGCGCCGGCCGGCGCGAGCACGCAGCCGAGCACCACCAGCGACTGGGTGGCCACGACTGCCGTCAGCCAGCCGCCGTTGATGCCGTTTTCCAGGCTCGGTTTGTCGGCGCGAATCGTCAGCGCGGTAAAGATGGTATAGGTCAGCAGCAGCCACAGCACGAAGGCGAACCACCAGATGGCGTAGCCCAGCCCGGGCATGCCGGACTGCACCGTGAACTGGGTGCCAAGGACGGCGGTGGCCGCCACCACGGTAAAGAAGCCCGGGCCGCGCTGATGGCTGCTGAAATCGGCGAGGAACAGGCGCGTGTGATACACGGCGCGCAAGATGGTGAGCACCCATAACGCGAGGTAGGCCAGCACGTTGACGACCAACAGCAGTCGCGGCAGGGTCGGGACCCGTTCAAGCTGGCAAGCGATCGCGAGAATGCCGGTTGCCATGACGAGCGCGAAATAGGCGGGCGCAAGTGTGGACAGGGCCGCGTGAAATGGCGTCAATACGGGCGCGGCTTGTGGCCTTGCCCTTTCCGGCGGCGTGTTCGTGGCGAGTGGCATCACGTCTACCCCTGCAGCTAGCGCTGGTTAAGATGCCTGTAGTATGGCACTTGGCGGCAAGCTGCGGTAGCGGGGAGCGGCTGACAACGGCCTTGAAAATTCCCTACACCATGTAGTGAAACGGCCTACACGCTCGCTCAGGACACCAGTGCATGCCGGATCGCGTACTGCATCAACTCGGCATTGGAGCTCATCCCCATCTTTTCCAGGATGCGCGCGCGGTAGGTGCTGACCGTCTTGGGGCTGATCTGGAGCTGGGCGGCGATGCTGGCCGGGGAATGGGCCGCGCCGATCATGCGAAACACTTCGAATTCGCGGTGCGAGAGCGTCTCGTGCGGCACCTTGGGCGCGTCGGCGGCAATGAGCGAGGCCAGCCGTTCGGCAAGGTCGGCCGTGATGAAGCGGCGCCCGCTCATGACCGTCTGTATCGCGTCGAGCAGCTCGCGCGCCGCACGCTCCTTGGTCAGGAAGGCAACGGCGCCGTCGCGCAAGGCACGCACCGCGAATTGCTGGTCGTCGAAGCTGCTCAGGACAATCACGCGGCTGGCCGGATAGGCAGCGCGGATTTCCGGCAGCAGGTCGAGCCCGCTGCGTCCGGGCATCGAGATATCGAGCAAGAGCACATCCCATTTTTCATTGCGCAACTGGACCATGGCCTGGTCGGCGTCGGCCGCTTCGCCGACCTGCGCGCCGAGGTCCTCCATCAGGATGCGCCTGAGCCCCGCCCTCAGGATCGCATGGTCGTCAATCAACAAGATTTTCATGGTGATGCCTTTCGGGCAAGCGGTGCATTGCGCGGTATTGTGACGTGAAGTTCCGTGCCCTGCCCCGGCACGCTGACGATATGGGCCGCTCCGCCAAGGCGGCGCGCCCGTTCATGCATGCCCAGCAGTCCCATGGACGGCGTGTGCGATTCGGTACTGGCATCGAAGCCCCTGCCATTGTCCTTGACGCGCAACAGCAGTTCGTGTTCGGTGCCAGTCAGGCTGGTCGCCACGCAGGTCGCGCCCGAGTGGCGCGCCACATTGGCCAGCGCCTCCTGGGTAATGCGAAACAGCGCGGTCGACAGTTCGACATCGACCTTGGCGCCCACGCCATCGGTCTGCAACGTCGTATGGATACCGGAGCGGCGCTCGAATTCGTTCAGCAGCCATTCGAGCCCGGCCGCCAGCCCAAGCCGGTCGAGCACCCCGGGCCGCAGCTCGGATGCGATCCGGCGCACCGAGCGCAGCGCCGCATCGATGCGCTCGCCGAGCTCCTCGATCGCGGCGTCGACCTGTTCCGGCTGCGTCGGGGCGCTTGCGTTGGCGATCTTGCGCCGCAGGCCGTCCAGCTCGAGGCGCAGCACGCTCAGCTCCTGTCCCAGCTGGTCGTGCATTTCCTGGGCGATGCGGGCCGCCTCTTCCTCGCGCGCCGTACGCAGCCGGTGCGACAGCTCGCGCAAGCGCTCCTGCGACTGCACCGCCTGGCGGTCGCGCAGCTCGAGTTTGTCGGCCATCGCGTTGAACGCAGTGGTCAGGTCGCGGATTTCGCCGTGCGGGCGCGGCACCGGGGCCCGTACCTTCAGCTCCCCCTTGCCGAAGCGGCGCGTGGCGCCGGCGAGCAGGCGCAGGTCGCGCAGCACCGACAGGTCGGTCGCGAGCAGCGAGGACAGGATGGCAAAGACCGCGAACAAGGCCAGCACCGCGAAGTCGCGATAAAAAATGCGGTTGGCGCTGGCGTGCACGCTCGCTTCGGGCGGGCCGGCCACCACCCACACGTCATCGATTCCTTTGAGCGGCGTGGCCACCGCGAGTCGCGCGATTCCGTCCGGCGTCACGCAGCGCGTGAGGGTATTCGGATTGAGGGTCAGTTCCCGGAAGCCCTGCAGCGTCTGGTTGGCGGCGCCTGCGCTCGCGTGTTCAAGGGAACTGGCGAGGATGGTGCCGTTGCGGTCGACGATGAGCAGGGCGCCCTCGGGCGGCAGGCCGGCCTGTTTCGCCAGCCGGTCGAGCCAGGCCAGGTCGAGGGCGGCGAACAGCACCAGCGAGGGGTGCGCCTGCGCGTCGCGCAAGGCGTTGGCCATGATCAGGATCGGGCGTTCGACGATCGGGCCGAGCAGATAGGTGCCGACGGCAACGCCGGGCGCGGCCAGCGCGCGCCGGATGGCCGGAATCCGGGCCAGGTTGACTTCGCGCGGTGGCGCCACCGCACTGAACAAGAGCGTGCCGTCAGGCCTGAGCACGCCCAGGTTGGCCACCTGGGGAAAGCCGCGCAGGATCACAGGCAGCAGCCTGGGCAGGTCGCCCAAGTCCTCCTGCCCGGGCGCCGCGAGCGAGCCCAGGCGTTCGAGCAGGCGGTGCGCGCCCAGCACCTGCAGCGCATGTTCGCGCGAGGCCAGGTCGGCCGCATGCAGCGATTCGGCCTCGGCCCGCCCAAGGCTGGCCTGGCGCTCGTCGAACGCGACATAGGCGACGAACAGGAACGCCGGCAGGGTGGCGACACAAGCGAGCAGGGTGAGCCGCCCGCGCAGCGTGTGAAATGGAAGAAATTTGGTCACGTGGCGCTGGCGTGGAACATCGATGATGACAGTCGCAGGATAAGCGAGCCGTCCCCATCGGTCTATAGGCACTATGACCGACGCCTGAGGTTACGCTCTTGCCGCCGGGCGCCGCCTGAGATGGGGGATAAAGGCCGGCGTGTTCGCCTGGTAGCGCCGGTACTCGTCCCCGAATTGCGCGAGCGCCCATCGTTCTTCGGTGCGCGCCAGCCGGGCATAGACAAACACCAGGATCGGAAACATGATCAGGGTCACCAGCGTGGGCCATTGCAGCAGGAAACCGAACATGATGACGATGAAGGCGGCGTACTGCGGGTGCCGGATGCGGGCATAGGGGCCGGTCGTGGCCAGCGTCCCTTTGCGCTGGGCCTGGTACAGCACGCGCCATGACGAGGCCAGCAGATAGAAGCCGGCAATGATCAGGATGTTGCTGGCCAGGTGAAACGGGCCGAAGTGGGGATTGAGACGCCAGCCGAATGTCACTTCCAGCAGATGCCCGGCCTCGTGCGAGAGGAAATCGACGCCGGGAAAATGTTTCGACAGCCAGGGCATCAGCAGGTAGATGGTGAGCGGAAAACCGTACATCTCGGTAAACAGCGCGACCAGGAATGCCGAGAATGCGCCGAACGAGCGCCAGTCGCGCGCATTGCGCGGCTTGGCGAAACTGAACGCGAAGATGATGAATACCAGCGAATTGATGATGACGAGCGACCACAGGCCGTACGATGGCGCGGCGTTCGGATGGTCCATGATGGCTCCCGAGCCTAGCGGTCAAGTCGGCGCGGCAACTCGGTGCCTGCGCTTGCATCGTGCGCCTTGGTGTCGCCATGCTTGTCATGGCCGCCGTGTCCGTGGTGGTGGAAGAAGTGCATCAAGGGGCATGCGAGCACCAGCAGATAAGGCAGGATGCCGAACAGGTGCGCGCGATGCTCCGTGACGAGGAAATAGCCGGCGATCAGGACGAATCCCCAAAACACCCAGCGCCCTACCGTGCGACTAAAACCATTACCATTGCGACGGTCGTGCGACTGCATATCAAGCCCTGACTCATGGTTTCCGAGAGAGTATGGTACCTGACTCGTTTCAACGTTCCATTGAGACGGATCAATACGTTTCGACTTGGAAGCGCCCTTCGCTGACCATCCCCGCATGCAGCGAAGGCCAGTCCATGCCGGCTTCGGCGCACGCTTCGCGCAGGGCATCCATCACGCCCTCCTCCATGCCCTTGAGACCGCAGATGAAGACGTAGGTGTCGCCCTTGAGCAAGTCCGTGACCGCCTTGCCGGCTTCGCGGATCTTGTCCTGGACATAGGCGCGCGGCTGCTTGTCGACGCGCGAGAACGCCAGGTGCATGTCGATCAATTCCGGCGGCAGCTTTAGCAGCGGACCGAAATACGGCAGTTCCTCCGGCTTGCGCGCGCCGAAAAACAGCATCAGCTTGCCATTGCCGGTCTGTCCCTTGTTCGCCAGGCGGCGCCGGTGTTCGGTCATGGCCCGCATCGGCGCGGAGCCGGTTCCGGTGCAGATCATCAAGAGGTTGGCGCCGGGATGGTTGGGCATGAGGTAATGGTCGCCGAAGGGACCGGTCACCTGCACGCGCGCCCCTTTTTGCAGGTCGCACAGATAGTTCGAGCCGACCCCGCACACCGCCTGCCCCTCGTGGTCCGCGAGCACACGCTTGACCGTCAACGACAGGTTGTTATACCCCTCGCGCTCGCCCCCGCGCGGGCTGGCCACCGAATACATGCGCATGTGATGCGGCTTGCCGTTGGCATCCAGGCCAGGCGGGATGATGCCGATCGACTGCCCCTCGAGCACCGGGAAAAAGCCGGTGCCGAAATCGAGCACGATATGATGAATATCGCTTTGCACCTCGGGCGCCGTCAGGCGGCGGTTTCCCGCCACCACTGCCGTCACCGGATTTTTCATCGTGTACAGGTTGACATAGGGATGCGCGGCCGACCACGGCGCGCTCTTCGACGAGGACCCGATCGAGGCGTTGACCTGCATCGCTTCGGGTTCCTCCCCGTCGGCCGATGGGTCCGGCATGGACGTGACCAGCGCATCGTCCGGCATCTCCTGCTGGGCCGGCAGCTCATCCCATCCGAATTGCTGCGCCATCGTATAGGCAGCGTCTTTCGGCACCGTGCGCCAGTGGTCGATCGATCCGGTCGGGCACGGCGAAATGCAGGCATTGCAACTGTTGCACTTGTCGACGTCGACCACATAATTGCGCCCGTCGTGGGTGATGGCGTCGACCGGGCAGATTTCCTCGCAGGTGTTGCACCGAATGCACACCTCTGGATCAATCAGATGTTGCCGGATTAATACAATATGCTCAGTGGCATTCATGGCGGTCCTTTGAGTCGTGTTGCAATGCCCCGCCCTAGTTGAAGCGGACGTAGTCGAAATCGATCGGCTGGCGGTTGATGCCGACCGGCGGTGGCGCGATCCAGTTGGCGAACTTGCCCGGTTCGATCACGCGCCCCATCAAGGAAGCGACATAGGCGCGGTCGGTCTCGCTCGGCAGCCAGTTGGCCACGTTGGCCTGCCATTGCGCTTCCGAGATGAGCTGGCCATCCGGCGTAAAACGGATATCGGCGAAGCTGCCGATGTGGCGGTTGAACACCTTGTGCGGCGCCGCCAGGCGGAAGCCGAAACCGGCCTTTTCGATCACCCGGTTCCAGCGTCCGATGCCGGCCACCGAATCGCGGATGTAATCGTCGCGCAGCACCTCGTTGAGCGAATTGAGCATCGGCACTTCGCGTTCGACCAGCTTGCCATTCGATACTTCCTGGATCAGGTAACGGCCGTCCTTCAACTGGTGATCGTCATTGCGCTTGGTTTCCTCGTAGCGCCCTTTCAGGCCGGCACTGTAGAACGTGGCCGCGTTCGAGGACTGGTCGGCGCCGAACAGGTCGATCGTCACGCTGAAATGGAAATTCAGGTAGCGCTGGATGGTCGGCAAGTCGATCACGCCCTTGGCCCGCACCTGCGCCGGGTCTTCGATCCCGAACTCTTTCATCACGGCGCAGGTGCGGCTGATCACGCGTGAAATGCCCGATTCGCCCACGAACATATGGTGCGCTTCCTCGGTCAGCATGAAGCGGCAGGTGCGCGAGAGCGGATCGAAGCCCGATTCCGACAGCGCGCACAATTGGAACTTGCCATCGCGATCGGTAAAGTAGGTAAACATGTAGAACGCCAGCCAGTCCGGCGTCTCTTCGTTGAACGCTTCCAGGATGCGCGGATTGTCCGCGTCGCCGGAGTTACGCTGCAATAATGCCTCGGCTTCCTCGCGCCCGTCGCGGCCGAAGTATTTATGCAGCAGATAGACCATCGCCCACAGGTGGCGGCCTTCTTCGACGTTGACCTGGAACAGGTTGCGCAAATCGTATTGCGAAGGCGCGGTCAGCCCCAGGTGGCGCTGCTGCTCGACCGAGGCCGGTTCCGTGTCGCCTTGCGTGACGATCATGCGGCGCAGGTTGGCGCGGTGTTCGCCAGGCACGTCCTGCCAGGCCTCGCGGCCCTTGTTCTCGCCGAAATTGACCTTGCGGCCCTCTTCTGCCTGGGCCAGGAAGATGCCCCAGCGGTAATCGGGCATCTTGACGTGGCCAAAGCTGGCCCAGCCTTCGGGCGTGACGTTAATGGCGGTACGCAAATACACGTCGTGGCTGGTCGAGCCGTCCGGCCCCATGTCGCGCCACCAGTTCAGGTAGTTCGGCTGCCAGTGCTCGAGTGCACGCTGCAGTGTCTTGTCCTCGGACAGGTTGACGTTGTTCGGAATCGTTTCACTATAGTCGATTGTGCTCACGGTTTTTCCTTTGATGAGTAAATGCTGTTGCGATCGGCAGCGTCTAGACGCGGTTCAAGTCAAATTTGGCCTGGTTGCCACTGCCATATACTTTCAGGGCTCCCAGTTCGCCGACCGCATTGGGACGGATGAAAATCCAGTTTTGCCAGGCACTGAGGCGCCCGAAAATGCGCGTGTCCATGGTTTCCTTGCCGTTGAAGCGCAAGTTCGCCTCCAGTCCGGTGAGGGCGTCGGGCGACATGCTGGCACGCTCTTCGAGCGCGAGGCGGGTTTCGTCGGCCCAGTCCAAGTCGTCCGGCGCGGCAGTGACCAAGCCCAGCGCCAGGGCTTGGCCGGCATCGAGAAATTGCGTCATCGTGTCGAGTACTGACACCATTTCCTGCTTATCTTCGTAGAAACGGCGCGCCAGGCGCGATTGCGCCGTCACCATCGGCAACACGCCGAAATTCATCTGCGAGACCGCGACGCGGGGCGCACGCTGCGGCGCGTCAGGCAGCGCAAGCATGTAGATGCGGTCGGCCGAGAGCGCGATTTCAAACAGCGAGCCGACAAAGCAGGAGCCTTCGTCGATCAGCGCAAACAGCGAGCGCGAGGACACGTCGAGGCGGGCGAAGGTGCGCCGCATCAGGCCGACCGTCTCGCGCACCAGCCAGTGCGAGCGGTTCGCCAGCAGCGTGGCGTCGACCTCGAGCACCGCTTGCGCATCGCCCTGCGTCTTGAGGATCCAGGTGCCGATCTCGGTTTCGTTGGTACGCATATGCAAGATCGCGTCATCGAGTTCGCGCGCCATCTGCAGCGGCCACCAGCGCGCACCGGCCGCCTCGATGCCGGCGATATCGGTCGGCTGCGCCGTCTCGGGCGCCTTCACGGTCACGGTCGCGTTGCGCGCACTGCGGTTGATGGCGATCCTGACGAACTGATAATCGATCGTCGTATCGGTCTGGGTACGCTCCACCGGCGTCAACTTGACGCCCTTGCCATCGGCAGGCCGGTCGCTCGTGGCCGCCAGCGCCAGCGCGCGCTCGCGCACTACCTGCTGGAACTGCTGCGGCTTTGCCACTTCATCGACCAGCTTCCAGTCCTTGGCGCGCTGGCCGCGTACGCCTTCTGTGGTGGTGCAGAAAATGTCGGCGTGATCGTGGCGCACCTTGCGCTTGTCGGTCAGGCGGGTCAGGCCGCCGGTGCCAGGCAGCACGCCGAGCAAGGGCACTTCGGGCAGGCTGACGGAGGAGTAACGGTCGTCGATCAGGACGATTTCATCGCACGCTGCCGCCAGCTCATAGCCGCCGCCGGCGCAGGCGCCGTTGACGGCGGCAATGAATTTCAAGCCCGAGTGGCGGCTCGAGTCTTCCAGCCCATTGCGCGTTTCGTTGGTGAACTTGCAGAAATTAACTTTCCATGCATGAGCCGATTTGCCAAGCATGAAGATATTCGCACCCGAGCAAAAAATCTTGTCGCGCCCGCTGGTGATGACGACCGTACGGACTTCGGGATGCTCGAAGCGGATGCGCTGCACCGCATCGTACAGCTCGATATCGACGCCAAGGTCATATGAATTAAGCTTGAGCTTGTAGCCTTCTTTCAAGCCACACTCCTCGTTGACGTTCATGGCAAGGGTCGCGATCGGGCCGTCGCAAGCCAGGGACCAGTGCTTGTATTGATCGGGGGCGGTTTGGTAATTGACTTGCGGAACGGTCGTCATGGAACTCTCCTTGAAATATGATGCATGTGCTCGTGTATTGATAAGAACTATATTGCACCAGTTGTTTCATGTCAAGCAGTAAAATGCTTCTTTTATTGTTTGCAAGCGGTTTTTTAGTTCCACCACCCGGACATGCACCTCGCACTGCCGTTAAAACTTGACCTCCTGCGACAGCACCGTGCCACGCAACTGGTCCACCAGCCCCATGAATGCCGCTTCCTGGGTGATATCGCTGGTATCGAACACCTCATCGGCACGTGAATAGAGCGCGCTCCGGCTTTCGATGAGCTTGTTCAAGTCATCCATCGCCTCATGGTTGTCGGCCCTCAGCCGGGAATCCGATTTCGACACGCCACGCTCCATATACTCTTCCGGGGAGGCCTTCAACCAGACCGTATAGCAATTGGCCAGCAACATATCGAAGGTGGCCGGATCCGACACGATGGCGCCGGGGGTGGCGATCACGGCGCGCGGAAAGCGCCGGATCGACTCTTCCAGCGCACGGCACTCGTAGCGCCGGTACGCCGCCGCCCCGTACAGGCCATGAATCTCGGGAATGGTGCAGCCGGCCGCCACTTCGACCTGCCGCTCCAGCTCAATGAACGGAACCATCCAGTTGTCGGCCAGCATCTGACCCAAAGTGGACTTGCCTGCGCCGCGCAAGCCGATAAACGCGACGCGCTGCCTGCGCGCCGCTTCGCTGGAAGGTTTCTCAAACGTATTGATCAGCGCGGCGCATGCTGCGGCCATTTCCGCCTCCGTGCGTCCGCGCAAAATTTCGCGGATCTTCGACCATTCGGGCGAGGAAATCGTCTCGTCGCCGATCAGTTCGATCAGCCGGCAATTGAGCACCTGGCTTAGCTGGCGCAAGAACTGGATCGAGGCATTTCCCGACCCCAGTTCGATGTTCTGCAGATGGCGCTCCGACACGTCGGCCCTGCGGGCCAGGACCTTGCGCGACATGCCGTGCCGCGTGCGCAGCGCGGTCAGGCGCTCGCCAAGCGCCACCAGGAATGGATCTTTATGCTGCTCAGAACCGTCACTCATCTTCTCTCCCCCCATTTCATTTCCGGTCTCTTGTTACGACGCGCCGTGAAATATATTATGCTCCTCCGTATTGACTTAAGCAAGATATTGCTTCTATACTCGAAATCATAGGCACTATAAAACATGAACGTCATCTTGGAGAGCCAAACATGGATGTGAACGAATTTGAAGGCTTGATCAGCCGCCTGACAGGGGAAATTGCCGGCGCGGCGTTAGGCGGGGCACTCGAGGCGCACCTCAACGCCGACCACGGACCGGGAAGCGCCACCTTCGAGGCCATCTTCAGCGCGTGCCAGACCGGCATCCGGGATGGCTGGCTGTGCAACCGGGAAGGCGGCGGCATCCGCTATGGCCGCGTACTGAAGGCGACCGATGCCACCCACGGCTTCAGTGTCGATGTGGTCGACATGGAAAACGTGGTCGGACCGCATCACGTCCACCCGAATGGCGAAATCGACCTGATCATGCCGCTCACCGATGGCGCGCGCTTCGACGCCTGCCCGGCGGGCTGGTGCGTTTATGAACCCGGCAGCGGCCATCGCCCTACCGTGAGTGAAGGACGCGCGCTGGTACTCTACCTGCTGCCCCAGGGCGCAATCGAATTTACCCCCGCAACGGCATAACGGCCGTTGCGCTAACTAAAGATCGGGCTACCCATGAACTATCTCCACAATTACTTGAGTAACGCCTGGCAACCTGCCTCGGGCCGTAGCACGGCCTTGCTCGATCCTGTCACCGGCGCACAGATTGCCAGCGCCGGCGGGCCGGCCGAAGGGCTCGATGCGGGGTTCGCATTCGCCCGCAGCCAGGGCGCCGGCGCGCTGCAGGCGATGACGTACGGCCAGCGCGCAAGCATGCTCGGCGCCGTGTTGAAAGTATTGCAGGCGAACCGCGAGAGCTATTATGACATCTCGCTGGCCAACTCGGGCACGACCAAGGCGGACTCTGCTGTCGACATCGAAGGCGCTTCATTTACGCTTGGCTACTATGCGAAACTGGGCGCGGCGCTCGGCGACGCCCGCACCTTGCTCGACGGAAGCGCAGCGATCCTGTCGAAAGACCAGCTGTTCCAGTCGCAGCACATCCTGTCCCCGATCCGCGGCATCGCATTGTTCATCAACGCCTTCAACTTTCCGGCCTGGGGTTTGTGGGAAAAGGCGGCGCCCGCCCTGCTCTCCGGAGTTCCTGTCGTCATCAAGCCGGCCACGGCCACCGCCTGGCTGACGCACCGCATGGTGGCCGACGTGATTGCCGCCGGCGTGCTGCCGGCTGGCGCGCTGTCGATCGTGTGCGGCAGCTCGGCCGGCCTGCTCGATGCACTGCAGCCGTTCGATGTGCTCTCGTTTACCGGCTCCGCCGATACCGCCGCCATCATCCGCACGCACCCGGCCATTGCCCGCCATTCGGTACGCGCCAACATCGAAGCGGACAGCCTCAATTCGTCCGTCCTGGGACCCGATGGCGCCCCCGGCAGTGCGCTGTTCCAACTGTACGTCGATGAACTGGTGCGCGAAATGAGCACCAAGAGCGGCCAGCGCTGCACCGCGATTCGCCGTGCAATGGTTCCGGCGGAACATGTCGATGCGGTGGCCGAAGCGGTCAGCGCCAAGCTGGCGCAACTTGTCGTCGGCAATCCGCGCAATGCCGATGTACGCATGGGTTCACTGGTAAGCCGTGAACAGTTCGACAGTGTGCAGGCCGGGATTGCGAAGCTGGCAAGCGAAGCTGTGGTCCTGCATGACGGTAGCCGGCAAGCGCTGGTCGATGTCGATCCTGCCGTGGCGGCCTGCATCGCGCCCACCCTGCTTGGCGTGCGCGACGGAGAAAAAGCGTCGCTGGTGCACGACCATGAAGTGTTCGGTCCCGTCGCCACGCTGCTGGGCTATCGCGACAGCGCGCACGCAATGGCGCTCGCCCACCGCGGCCTCGGTTCGCTGGTGGCGTCCGTATTTAGCGATGACCATGCATGGATGGCGCAAGCGGGACGCGAACTGGCCGGTTCGCACGGGCGCGTGCACCTGGTCAGCGCCGATGTCGGCAAGACCCAGACCGGCCACGGCAATGTCATGCCGGGCTCGGTTCACGGCGGCCCCGGACGCGCAGGCGGCGGCGAAGAATTAGGGGCCTTGCGTGCGCTCGGCTTCTATCATCGGCGCAGCGCGCTGCAGGCGTCGGCGGCGACGCTGCAACAGGTATCGCAGGATGCGACAAGCTGGAGTGTGTGACAAAGGTAAAATTAAATCACAATGAGCCAACGTGGATTGCCATGATTTAAGATTTGTCCACGACCTGGGCCAAGGTTCGGACAAAATAAATCCGTTCTCCTGCATACTCCTATGGCGCTTGCCAAGAAAGGCAAGGCACCCGCATCAAGCAGTTGCCAGACCAATCAGTACAATGCAAATGTGAGGAATACTATGCGCACGTCACCAAACCACATCGCAGTTAGCGTTATCCAGGAAGAACATGACCAACTTGCTGCCGTCCTGAAGGGCATGCAGCAATTGCTGCGCGCAATCAGCAAGGGGGGCAAGGCACCGGATACCAAGGTATTCAGGGCGATGCTTCTGTACATTATCGAATACCCCGAGAAAGTGCATCATCCGAAGGAAGATCAAGCGCTGTTCGCGCGCCTGCGCGAGCGGACCAAGGAAGTGGACCAGGTGCTTGCGATGCTCAAAGCCGAGCATGCGCAGGGCGAGGCGCAGGTCAATGAACTGGAACACGCACTGACAGTCTACGAATTCGAAGGCGAGTCCGCCTTCCCAAGATTTTTCGAGCTGGTGGAAAATTACGCCAAGTTCTACTTCGATCACATGCGGACCGAAGAAGACGTGATCCTGCCGGCCGCCGCCAAGTACCTGACGGCCGAGGACTGGACCATGATCGATGCCCAGTTCGCAGCCAACCAGGAAGCGCGCAACACCGTCGACGCGAAGAAAAAGCTCGACAAGCTGTTCACCCTGATCGCGAACATCACGCCCGCACCGGTCGGGCTAGGGCCGGCCATGTAGCTGCCCCCGGGCCGGAAGGCCGCCCTGGCGGTGGCCTTCGGAACCAGGTAGCGTTCCAAGCGTTTTTTCTCGAACACCTCAACTTCATCGCAGCGGGGCGCTTGGGCCGCGCTGCATGCGCGCGTCTGATTCAGATCAATCGGCACCCCGGTAGCGGGTGCATCTTTATCTGCCAGCCTTCGGATTCCTGAATACCTTGTCGGCTCAACCGATTCAATACGTTTTCATTGGAGATCACCATGAAGCAGATATCAATCGAGATGCCGCTCGTCGCGACATGCTCCGCTACCGAGTGTGCCTACAACACCAGCAATTCCTGCCATGCACGCGCGATCACCGTTGGCGATGGCGTCCATCCCGGCTGCGACACGTTTTTCGGTAGCCCCGGGGCATCCCATGCCAAGGCCATACAACGCAGCGCCGGGGTTGGCGCATGCAAGGTATCGGAGTGCCGGCACAATGAGGACTACGAGTGTGTGGCGGAGCAAATCGCAGTGGGACAGTCGGCCAGCATGATTTCTTGCCTGACCTATAATCATCGCTAATTTCCGTACGGCCGTTCAAATAGCCGATCCGGATGCGCGCTGACCTTCCGCACGTTCAGCTGCTCAGCGGCGACTCGACCTGGCGGTAAAAGTAGTGGGCCGCCATCAGGTTGGCGGCCCAGCAAGCGACAAAGCCGGCGGCCGCGACGCTGCTGTCGCCATGTCCGAAGCGGGCGTACACGGCATTGCCGAGCAAGACGATCGGGAAATTGACCAGAAACAGCGAGTACGAACGTTTGCCCAAGGCGGCCATGCTGTCGGCCAGCGGTGCGAAGCGGCGCCCGATCGGGATGACCTTTCCGTGCATTACACCGAGCAGCAAGGCGGTGCACAGTGCCAGCACCAGCCGTTCGCGGTAATCGAACGCAAGCGCCAGAAGCACCACCAGCGCCATCAGGCCCAGTTTTAACATTGGCCGTGTACCGGCGGCGGACCAGGCGGCCACCGCACCCAGGCCATAGGCGCCAAAGAAATACCAGGCCCACTCATCCCAGCTTTCGTCACGGTTGAAGTGAAACAGCGAGGCCACCAGCAGCGCCACCACCAGCCAGCGGCCGACGCGCACGTCGCCGCTCTTGCGCCCGAGCCAGAGCAACAGCGTCATCACCACAAACAGCTGGAAATCGAGCGCGATGTACCAGACACCGGCCGACAGCGAATCGTAGCCGAGCAGGCCCTGCAGCAGAAAGACATGCGCCAGCGCCTGCGGTAATTCAGGCGCGGCGGGAATCGCCTCGTCGTTCATCCAGTGGCGCGCCAGCCATGCCGCCAGCACGGCCAGCATGATGGCGACCAGGTAAGGCAGCACCAGGCGCCGGTAGCGCCGCACAATTACGCCAAGCGGCAAGGCGTCGCCCTGTGGACGCAGCCCCTGGACTGCGAGATAGCCGCCGATGACGAGAAACACCTGGACCGCCATGCGGGCGTATTCATACAGCCAGCCCATGAGTTCCGGCAGGCGCGCTTCCATCACATCGGAAATCGGACCGTACGCGGCAAGGTGGTGCAGCACGATGCCGTTGGCGGCGAGCACCTTGAGGAAGTCGATATGCGGCAGCCGGACCTGCCTCGTTTCAAGACGCGTCATGTCATTGCAAAGGCAGGACCAGGTCGGCCGTGCCGGGACGCACCCAGCGCGGAAATTCGCGCGTCGTGTCGACGCAGCCGCTGTCGCCGTACACCCCGCGCGCGCCGCGGTAACGCCACATCAAGGCCACGATGCGCGCCACCTCCGTCGGGTCCGACCGGGTTGCCTGCACCAGCGTGCGCACCTTGGCTTCGTCGATGCGCAGCTCGCCTTCGTGGTCCAGGAAGGTGGCGTTGCGCCAGTGGTAGAGCTCGATACATTTGTCCGTCTTCGTGTAGGGCCGGTCGCGTTCCCAGAAATTGGCAAACAGGCCATTGCCCAGGTAAAGCAGCCATGAACCCTCGAAGCCGGAAGCCTCGGCCGAGACTTCGTCAGGATTGCGGAACCATACCCGGTCGCCCGGCACGTAGTAGTCCGGCGGCAGCGGTTGCTCCATCGATCCCTGCTCGCGCAGGAAGACGTCGTGAAATTCACCGGACATGATGGCGCGCTCGTTCCACAACGCCTGCAGGCGCGCGAACATGGCCCGATTGGACAGGGCCAGTTCCTCGGCAAGGGCCAGCAGGATCACATACTCCGATGCGCGATAGCAGGAGAACGAGTAAAGCGTCCCGGACACCTCGGGCTGGGTCGCCTTCTTCAATGCTGTGATGAGGGAAACGTCCGGCAGCAGGACGAAGCCCTTGCCGCGCACATAGGTCCAGCAATCTTGCGGGCGCTCCGCGTCGCTGGTCTCGAACGCCAGCGTGGTCTTGCGCCCCGCCTGCACGATGTGGCAGCGCATGCGCACGGCCGACAGCAGCTCGTCGATGCTCGGAAAGTCCACAGGCTGCGGACAGGCCAGCAGGGCCAGCACGATTTCGCGCTTGAGGTCGTCTAAGCTTCCAAGCGTATCGAGCTGCAGGCGCGCGCACAATCCCAGCGTATCGGCGCCCGGCATCCAGGCCGACTTCTCGGCTTCACGCAGCGCGAGGCGGATGAAGGCGCCGCGCGCATCCGCGCCCGCATTCGCTTCGACAACGCCGGCCAGCTCGGAGGCGTCCAGCAGCGCCAGTACAGCATCGCGCGTGGCTTGGCCCTCGCCTCGCACGCCGCGAAGCAGCAGGCCATGCGGCGGCGATGCTGGCGTGGTGTGGATGAAACTCATGTGCGTGCTTCTAAGAATTGAACAATGCCCGCAAGAATATCACAGGAGAGTTTCACTAGAGTCAGCACCGGTGGCAAAACGGGACTCGCCCGTGTCGGGAATCCTTACACTCGAACTACAACCTGCCTATGTGCAACCAAATCCAGGTCAAGTTGAATCGGCAACACATTGATAACCAATATTATTATTGCATCCCTATTTGGGGTGGTCTGATTTGTGCATGACGTACTGGCCTGGTCGCAAAAATTTAAAAGCCGGTCCGTTTCGCATGAAACGGCTGAATGCAGCCACCGTACCGATGGAGAAAGCATGTACAACAATTTGAAGTCTCGCCACCTTGTTCTGTTCTGCGCTGCGCTGTTCGCACTGGCTGGCCCGGCGCCAGCCGCCACCACCAGCGCCACCTCCACCGTCGTGTACGAAGATGAGCCGGGCCGCGGTAGTTTCGAGGTACGCTACGGTCCTGCCGGTTCCCTCAGTTCCGTCAGCTATGTCAGTACCAGCGGCCTGTCCGCATCGGGTTACGGAGAAGCGTCGTTCGGAGGCTTGCATGCAAGTGCATCGTCCGCCTCCTATGGCGAACTTGCCCAGGCGCGCGGCCAGGGCACGGCCAGCTGGATTGACCGGCTCACGTTTTCCAGCCCGACCCTGACCGGGCCGGCATTCGCCCGCGCCTCGTTTTCCTTGTCGGGCTCGTTATCGTCCATGTCGATTGTGACCGGCGTGGGCGCGCTTGCCAATTCGACCGTTTCGGCAATGGTCAGCGTCGATGGAATGCAGGTCTATTCAAGCACAGGGCAACTGACGACACGTAATGGTGAAGTTGAAATCAATCAAATCAACCAGGGCCAGTCGCTCAACGGGGTATTACACATTGACCCTGCCGCCAACCTGACCGGCGTATTCTGGTTCGATATTCCATTCGTGTTCGGCACCCCATTGCAGTTGTTCGCCGACCTGACCGCTTTCACGCAAGCGATCAGCACCGGCAGCGGCGACGAAGCTCTTGCCCATAGCAATTTTGGTTCATCCGGTTACTGGGGTGGCATCAGCGAGGTGCATACGGCAGACGGCACCGTATTGAGCGGCTATAGCCTGGAGTCGGACTCGGGCGTCAATTGGAATAATCCCTACTCAGCCATACCCCAGGTTCCCGAGCCGGGTTCCCTCGCGCTGTTAAGCGTTGGCCTGGCTGGCTTGGCGGCACGCCGGCGACGCTTGCGCGCAAAATTTGGCACTGCACAGGACACGACTGCTCAGGCAGGCATCCGCTAGCACAGTGGGTTTGATCTTCGTCCAACGATGGCAGCAGACTGAACCCTACACTGGATTTCAAGAGCCGGTTCATCGACCTCGCCTTGCCATCGGACGAGCGCTGCTGCCATGCCAGGCAGCGGTTTCGTGTCGCGCACGATGAGGACCATGCGAACCGGCATATCAATCCAGTCGTCATGAGGCGCACCGCCAGTGCACGACCGGTAGCCGCAGGTTCGACTGCTCGCGTAGCGAGCGAGAAAACGGAGATTTCCATGAAACCGACAAAATTAACGGCAGCGCTGTTGATGGGCGCGCTTGGCCTGGCGACGTGGTTCGCGGGCGTCAGGGCGCAGGACGCGTCCATCGAGGCGCAGCCCGGGCCTGACTACGCGGACCGTTCGCAGCGAATGATCGAGGAAGGCCGCCAGATTTTCCGCTTCGATACCTTTGGCGACGAGGCGTTCTGGGGCGACATGTTGCAGCTTCACAAGGCGATCGCGGGCGCGAGCAATGGCGGCGTCGGACCCGGCCTCAGCCCGAAGGCGGCCTTGGCAGCGGGCCTGAAGGTCGACGTGGATGCCTTGCCGAAGGCGCTGCAGCACCAACTGAGGGCCGGCAAGGTGGACCTGAACGATCCGGCGGTCACCGTCGCCCTGATCAAGTTGAATGCGGTGGTCGGCATCAAGGGCTTTTTCGACACGAGCGGCGCGCTGAAGTCGATGGGCGTCCAGTGCGCGATCTGCCACTCGACGGTCGACAATTCCCTAGCATTCGGCATCGGTCATCGGCTCGACGGCTGGGCTGCGCGCGATTTGAATATCGGCCTGATCGTTTCGCTTGCGCCGAATCTGAAGCCATATACCGATCTGCTTGGGGTCGATGAGGCGACACTGAAAAAAGTTCTCAACAGCTGGGGGCCGGGACGCTTCGATGCGATCCTCGACAAGGACGGCAAGGCGTTCCGTCCGGACGGGGGCTCGGCTGCGACCCTGATTCCACCCGCATTTGGCCTGGCCGGCGTGAACCTGCATACCTGGACCGGCTTCGGATCGGTTCCGTATTGGAACGCCTACGTTGCGGTAACGGAGATGCACGGCAAGGGCACCTTCTTCGATGCGCGCTTGAACGACCCGGTACAGTATCCGCTCGCGGTGAAAAATGGAACCTTCGACGTGCGCGATACGCCCGACCTGGTTACGGCAAAATTGCCGGCGTTGCACGCGTACCAGCTTTCGTTGCGCGCGCCCAAGCCGCCAAGGGGAAGTTTCGACGAAGTGGCCGCGGCGCGCGGAAGAACGCTATTTAGTGGCAAGGCCCAGTGCGCTTCATGCCACGTTCCCCCGCTCTTTACGGAGCCAGGCAATAACCTGCATTCGCCGGGCGAGATCGGGATCGACGCATTCCAGGCAGACCGGTCGCCGACCCACATGTATCGTACTGCGCCGCTGGCCGGCCTGTGGACGCATCAGAAGCCCGGGTTCTACCATGACGGACGCTTTACCAGCCTGGGTGCGGTTGTCGAACACTACAACACTGTCAAGACGCTGGGATTGAGCGAGCAGGAGAAAGCCGACCTGGTCGAATATTTGAAATCCTTGTGATCCAGCCAGATGGGGACGAACCACGCAATGGTGGCCGTCAGCGTACGCGCATGAGTCGGGCGCGCCGAAGAAACCCATCGGCCAGCACCTTCAGCGTCATCAACAGCCGGCCCGCATATGCGTGCTGGTTGTTTCCGTCCGAGCCGCGCCCTCGCCGCATCACTGTAGTGCTTCCGAGGCCTGTTATGCGCTAACTTGGTGAGGACGAACGGGGAAAGTCCGCATTCTTGGGTGGCACGAAACCTGCACTTACGTATTCGATCCAGCCACCCGATCCCCGTTTTGCATAAAAGACTGAAGGACTTCACCATGTCAGACCAGCTTATTGCTCCCACAGTCAAGGGCGGCGGCGTCGATGCCGACGTCAAGCTGTCCGGCGACGTCTTCGGCGCCCTGATCAACCTGTCCGGCCGACGCCGCTTTACATCCCAGCGCGTGGTGCTGTACGCGGTACTCGCGTCGATGGGGCAGGAGGGCGCGGCCACCACGGCGCGCGAGACGCTGGCGCTGTTTCGCGATGCACACATCGTCCTCACCGAGGGCAAGGGCGGCCTACCCGGCATTTTCTGCGCCCAGTTGCGCGATGCTTACTTCGGCATCATGCAAGGGGACCGGGCGATCCGTGAGTTCATCCGGCTTGCCGATACCACGCTTGACGGCATTGAAAGGAACGCGCGGGGCGCACCCGCCCTCCTTGACGAGCTGGTGCGCAGCGCCACCCCACTGCTAAGCGTTCTCAACGGGCTCACCTTGGTCTATGAAGAGCAATCGAAACGCCACGCCCAGACGCAGAAACGGCAGCTGCAAAGCATGATGGGCGACATCAAGACGATTGCCCGGCAAGCGCGAATGGTGGCGTTTAACGCGCAAATCGTGGCTGCGCGTGCCGGAACCGCCGGCAGGGAATTTGCGGTGGTGGCCAGCACGATGACGAGCATCACCTCGGAAATCGACGACCTCGTGCACGAGGCCGTACGCAGTTCCCTCGCAAATTAAACTATGTCGTGGATAGGCCCTGGCCAGAAGTCGACGATGTCGGCGAAAGGAATCCGTACGCAGGTCATTGATAGCAGGTCCATGATTCGAGCATTCAATCGAAACATCGGAAAGTCCCAGTCCAAGCTTGAAGACACGCCCTTTGATATTTGGGACTCTTCCATAAAAGAGCACATGGATGGCGACTGGCAAGCAAAGGTGAAGGCCAAACTTCGGAACGTGGATATTATCTGCGTCCGGTGCGGCGAGAAAACTCATACCGCTAAGCGCGTAGCCATCGAACTTCAAATTGCGAAGGACTTGGGCAAACCGTATTTCCTGTTGAAAGGATACAAAGAACGCACTTGCACCAAGCCGACATCGGCAACTACCGCTGACAAGCTGTACGACTGGACTTGGGAAAACTTGAAAAATCTCATCCACGGGGGCCGTTGATGGCAGTTGACCACTCGATGCTGTGGAACGAGGTCAAAGAAGGCGAGGTCTATCCACACAACGAAAAGTGGTACTCCCACCTTCTTGACCAGTACAAGCTTTATGGAAATGGCCGACCGGATCAGCCAGCGCCGTACGACGGCCAATTCCTACTTCCTTAGCGTCAATTCCGCCATTTTGGCTTTCGTCGGTTACCTGACGGAGAAAGATTCCACTGAATTCTTGTGGCTGCTGGCGGTTGCAGGCGGAACCCCGACGCTTCTTTGGCACTCGATCATAGTGTCTTACAGGAACCTGAACACCGCCAAGTGGGGTGTCGTCCATGAGATTGAAAAGCGCCTTCCGATCAGTCCGTATGATGCCGAATGGCAAGCCGTACAGCGGGGTAGGAACTCGAAGCTGTACCGTCCAATCTCGCACATCGAAGCTGGTGTACCGTGGGTCTTCCTTGCCCTGCACGTTATTGTGTTTGCGAAGACCTTTCCTTGGGCAAGCGTTAAGAATTGGTTTTACTACTAACGGCACCCTCGAAACTGCTTACTTATCGCTTACTTGGAAATAAATATGAGCAAGTAAGCAGCTTCAACGACGGAAGCTAAAATCGAAGTAAGCGATATGGCTGTGGGACTTGTTTTGGCCTGCCCAACAGGAATCGAACCTGTGACCCTCAGCTTAGAAGGCTGATGCTCTATCCAACTGAGCTATGGGCAGTCAGTGAAAATGACGTGCGCACGAATGTGCTGCACAAATGCAAAGCGGGCTGTCAGAGACAACCCGCTTTTGATATTTCTGGTCGGAGTACAAGGATTCGAACCTTGGACCCCCTGGTCCCAAACCAGGTGCGCTACCG
>Ga0066461_1000193_pt1 | contig 25859 bp, 25 predicted proteins | sample LakWasMe91_HOW11_2_FD_59572 | JGI IMG/M metagenome (GOLD analysis project Ga0066461, IMG submission 59572) | Freshwater sediment methanotrophic microbial communities from Lake Washington under simulated oxygen tension - Sediment Metagenome 91_HOW11 | ecosystem: Environmental > Aquatic >...
TGCCGCCAGCGTCTCGCTTCCGCCAATGCCAAAGTAGAGTGATGCCGGCATGTCCTTGAATTTCGTTGCGTAGTCTTTCTCGCGGTCGAATATCACGCCATGGTCAAACCACAGCGAGGGGCTGCCCAGAATGTAATGCTCGAAGGTACGAGGCTTAGTCAGGAGTATCTGCAGCCCCAGCAAGCTACCGTACGAGTGGCCGACGAAGACTTTCCGGTTCATGTCGGCGCGATAGTGCGCGGCGACCATCGGAAACACCTCGGCGGCAATGAAGCGTCCATAAGCTTCCGCCTCGCCGAACGCGGGCACGCGCTTGGGGCTATCGGAGCGGTAATCGTGATTCCGGGGGACCGTGGGCGTGTAGTCGCGGCGGCGACTGTAGACGGCACTGTCGCCCTTTGCGTACGACAGGCCGATGACAATGACTTCCTCCATTCCAGCATGCTTGGCCAGCCGCTGCGCGATGTTGCGTACCACCGGGAACGCATAATTGGCATCGGTGACGAACAAGACCGGATAGCGGCGGCTCGACTCGCGATAGGAATCGGGTAGTGCGACGTACACCTGATAGTCGCGTTTTAACGCCTGGGCACGAATATCACGCACCTCGGTGTTTTCAAACAGATAGGGGGCGGGCAGAGTCGCGGCGGCGCTGCCAGCGAGACTGCAAAGGAAGATCAGGCTGCAAAGCTTTTTCAATCGTACTCCTCGCTTGTTGTTCTCAAGATGTATTGGCCGGACCGCGCTGATTCTGCAGCGAGACAAACGATCAGGCAGCAGGAATGTGATGAAACGCCGAATCCATGTGATGGCTTTTGCCGGCTAGGTTTTCCTGGCGATATTTGCCACTGCTATACTTTTGTCGATGAATACACGGCATTGCCCTTCCATCCCCGGTCTTCGTGCCGTCGTCCCGTCGGCAGTCAAGACGATCGTTTTGACCGTACTTCTATGGATGGCGATCAGCGCCTTGGGCGCGCTGCAGACGTACAGCGACAATTTGCGGATAGGCGTTGCCAGCCGATATTCGGCCCTGCTGGTCACGTGGTTCATCGAATATGCCGTGCCGCTGATCGTCTTGAGCGCCGGACTGAGCACGGCTCTGGCGCGCTGGCCGGTCCTCATTGAACGGCCGCGGCACGTGGTAGCGCTGTTCATCGGCCTCGTGCTGGTATTCCAGCCCGCCCAGTGGCTCTACATTGCCTGGTTGCGCGGGTATCTTAGCGTGACTAGCCTTGGCGACGCCTGGCAGCTGTTATTGAAAATGCTGTTGGTCGGATGGTTCTCGACCACCGGCACTTTTGCCGCCATCCTGGCGATCAACTACTGGCGGCAGGCCGAGAAGCGCGAACTGGCCTGGCAACGAAGCCAGACCGACATGCTCAACCTGCGCCTGGCGCTGGAAGAACAGCGTATGCTGGCGCTGCGCGCGCAACTCGAGCCGCACTTTCTGTTCAATGCATTAAATGCCATCAGCGCGTTGGTGCGGGACGGCGATAAGGCGCTGGCGCTCGGCGGCATCGGCCGCCTGAGCAAGCTGCTGCGCTATGCCCTCTCGGCCAGCGTGACAAATACGGCCACTGTCGCCGCAGAGCTGCAGTTCGTACGCAACTACCTCGAATTGCAGCGCCTGCGTTACGGAGAACGGCTGCAGGTACGAGTCGAAGGTGACAGCGACCTGCTGCACGAGGTCGAATGCCCGCCGCTGCTGCTGCAGCCACTGATCGAGAACGCATTACGCCATGACCTCGACTGCCGTGACGGGCCAAGCGACATCCGGCTGTGCTTCGAGCGGCACGGCGACGCGATGTGCATCAGCGTCACTAACCCCGTGAGCGCGCAAGTCTCTCCGAACCCGGGGGCAGGGCTTGGCCTCGCCAATACCCGAGCCCGGCTGCGGCTCGTGAACCCGGCCGCATCGCTTCGGGCCGGACGACAGGGCGACCGCTTTGTTGCCGAGGTCCGCTTGCCGCTCACGGATCCGGACTAGTCGCCATGCCTGTACGTTACATGATCGTCGACGACGAGGCGCCAGGCCGCGCCAACCTGCGCCTGGCCCTGGCCGCGCGTCCCGACTGGGTTCTCTTGGCCGAATGCGACAGCACGGCGGCGGCGCGTTGCGCCCTGGCCAGTCACGACATCGACGCGATTTTCCTGGACATTCACATGCCGGCCGAGTTAGGGCTCGCGCTCGCGCGTGAAATCAGCCGGCTGCGCGAGCCGCCGCTGATCATCTTCGTGACCGCCTACAGCGTCCATGCGATCGACGCTTTCGAGGTACACGCGCTCGACTATCTACTCAAGCCGCTGGACGACGCCAGGCTGGCCGAGGCCGCGCAGCGCACCGAGGCGATGCTGGGGCACCGCCAGCGCGAGGCGTACGGCGCTGCGCTGCGCAACTATGTCGATGCCCGCGATTCGCAGCGCGTCGAACGCATCAATGTGCGCTCGGTCGGCCGCATCGAGCAAATCCTCGTCAGCGACATCCTGTGGGTCGAATCGGCAGGCAACTATGTCGAGCTGCACCTGGCAGCGCGTATCGTCCTGCACCGGATCACGCTCAACCGCCTCGAAACGCTGCTCGAGCCCGATCAATTCCTGCGCATACACCGGGGTACGATCGTCAGGCGCGACCAGATCGCGCGCCTGGCGACGACCACCGACGGCAGCTATCGGCTCACGCTGCTCTGCGGCGGCACGCTTGCGGTCAGCGAGCGCTATCTGAGCCTGGTCAAGTCATCCATGTGACTTCCGCGGGACTTCAGCTGGGTGCGCCGGCCGCGCGCGGCGTCAACGATGTGATGAAATGCCGAATGGATGGGATAGCCGCACTGTTCCTGTCGGCTCTGCCACAACTATACTTTTTGCAAGCGTGTGCATAGCCACCGCTTCGATTGCGCCATAAAAAAACCTTGAACCAAGAACTGGAGAATATGTGACCATCTGGCCAAAACCCATCAAGTGCCTGGCACTTGCGTTCGCTATTTTTTGCTTCATTCCCCTCGGTAGCCGGGCCGCCGTCGATTCCACGAGCATCCGCGATATTGTCGACAGGGCGATCCGCCCGGTCATGGCAAAATACGACGTGCCCGGCATGGCAGTGGCCATTATTGTGGACGGCCACCCCACCTTCTTCAACTATGGCGTCGCTTCGAAAGCGAACAACGCGCGGGTGAGCGAGAACACGCTGTTCGAGCTTGGGTCCGTCAGCAAGACGTTCACGGCGACGCTGGCCTGTTACGCCCAGTTCCTCGGCAAGCTGTCATTCGACGATCACCCGGGCAACTACATGCCACAGTTGAGGGGGAGCGCGATCGACGAGGCCAGCCTGCTCGATCTCGGCACCTTTACCACGGGAGGTCTGCCGCTGCAATTTCCCGACGATGTTTCGAATGACGATCAGATGCTCGTCTATTTCCGGCAATGGAAATCCGCCGCTGCACCCGGCAAGCAACGCAGGTACTCCAATCCCAGCATCGGCCTGCTCGGGCACATTACCGCGCTTGCATTGAAGGCTGATTTCGGTGACGCTGTGGAGAAGCAGCTGTTTCCCGGACTTGGACTGAAGCAGACCTATATCCGGGTGCCGGAAAATGCGATGGCGAATTATGCGTGGGGCTACGACAAGGCCAACAAGCCGGTCCGGGTCACTCCCGATGTCCTGGATGCGCAAATGTATGGCGTCAAGTCGACGTCCGCGGACATGATCCGCTTCGTGCAGGCGAACATCGACCCGAGCCGGCTCACCGAACCCATCCGCCGTGCAGTGGACGGTACCCACATCGGTTTCTTCCAGGTCGGCGCCATGATGCAAGGGCTCGGATGGGAGCAGTATCCCTACCCCGTCACGCTGGAGCGTCTGCTGGGTGGCAATTCGCAGGCCATGATCAATGAGTCCAATCGAGCAAAAAAACTTACTCCACCCCAAGTCGCACCGCGCGCAACACTGTTCGACAAGACTGGCTCGACGAGAGGATTTGGCGCGTATGTCGCTTTCGTACCTGAGAAAAAGATAGGCATCGTGATGCTGGCGAACAAGAACTATCCGATTTCGGCCCGGGTTAAGGCCGCACATGCGATCCTTGATCAATTGCGCGGCAAACCTCGCCCTTCAGAGGCTGTCGCAAAACGCCAAACAGACGGCCTCTTCGGCGCGGGGGCAAGAGTTCGGACGGTAAAGCCGTCCTGACCTTTGACTTTAGTGCGGGGTCTGCTGCTGTTCGATCTAGCGTCGGAGAACTGCAATGGTTACACCGCCACAATTACCTGCAAAATAGCTAGGTGACCAGCGCGGCCCGCCCCATAGTTTTCTTCGGCTGCTCAGGTAGTTCTTTTTCCGGATCATTCTACTAGAAACCCCTCGCCGTCGGACTCAGCGGACCGTGCCGCAGGCGTCCCAGTTCCAGCGATGCACCGCCTTATCATAAGAAACCTGTTGGACACGCTGACTGCCATCGTCTTGTTGAACCAGACAAAAATATGCACGATAGCGCCGGTTTTCCAGTTTGCCGCCGCGCGTCACATCGGTGTTGAGCATCACCGCATAATGCCGGCCTGCGGTTAGCTTCTGCGGCGCCGCGAATGCACCTTCGTTTTCGAGTTTGGTGCCGTAAGGCAGGCATACTGCATTCAAGAAGATGACTGTGTCGCCCTTGCCGGCGACAGTGAATTCGCGCCACGCGATCTCAGCCTGCCCTGACTCGGCGATAACCTCAATCGACGCAAGTCGAGGGGCGTCGGTGAGGTGCGCTTGGTCGACTGTGAAACACGGTTGGCCATTCCGGTCAAGAACTTGCGCTTCGTAACGAATCGATGTTGCGTGACTCACGGAGGAAATCCCAGTGCATAGTACGAACGCAAGCAGTATCAGCGCTTTTTTTGACACCATCCATCGGATCGGTTGCACAATCGTCACCTGTCTATTGAGGAAGATGGGCAGGACTCTTGGGGTTTGCCAGGAAATCATGCAAGACGGATTCATATAGCACGTGCGCGTCGGGGGAGTTGCGGGCGTGCGGCGCCGAGCGAAATTTGAGCGCAAAGAAATCAGACAGGATATTTCCTTGCGCTTCCATGTTGTACGACGACAAGTGTTTTTCGGGTAAAAGCGTATAGTCGTAGTTCAAGCCCAGCCGGATGGCGCCGCGCAGCCTTACCGGATAGCCGAGTTGATACTGCCACACATGCACCATTTCGTGCATAAACCGCCAAAAGCCTTCTTGTACTCAACAATGATGCCCCAGAGTGCATCGCAGTTGGTCGTGCTGGTATTACGCATGGTTCCCTCTGATCATTGTCCAGCTCGTTCTGCAGCCCCCCCTGCTCCTCACTTCGGGGTGGAACCGCTCCAGCATAAGCCGCTAGAGAGATTCTGCTTTGCCTCTACGCAAGTTTTTGAAATGACGACCAAATACTTTTGATAAGGTAGAAGCGACCAAGGCCAACTTGCCGCTTTGGGGGGAATTGACGGCAACAGCGAGGGTCGTTGTTGAGACTGTGGCCGGATGTCCGCATTCCGCGCTGCCCTCGGCTTCCGCGATAAGTGGGTGTCCCCGACTTGCGGCGCGATATCAGCGGCCTAGGCACTCATCGCCCGCGCCAGATCGGGAATGGCTGCGTCGATCAGACGACAGTGCAACTATTTCTCGATCGCGCGCTCGGCCAGGTCGATCAGGCGCTGGAACTGCGCCAGCCCGAATGGCCAGTCTTCCAGCCCGGACTCGGCATTGATATGGCCCAGCGCACCGGCATTGACGAAGTCGCACCCCCACGTGTGCGCCCAATGCGCCGCGCTGGAAATCGTCATCCACGGGTCATTGGTGCTTCCGATAACGACTGCGGGATAGCTTGGGCGCGCATGACGAAGCGCTTGTGCCACGCCGAATTTTTCCGGATCGGCGGGAGCCACCAGCAGGGCGCCGGCAACCGGGGATCCCGTTTCCGTTGCATGCAGCGTGGCAAGGCAGCCGAAGCTATGCGCGACGATCAGTGTCGGGCGCTCGGACTCGCGCAATGCTTGCCCTAACCGCCAGGACCAGATCGGCAGTTCGGGCCGGTGCCAGTGCTCCTGTTCGACCCGCTTGAAGTTACGATGACGCTGTTGCCAGCGCGTCTGCCAATGGTCGACGCCGCTGTTGTGCAGGCCCGGCACGATTAGCACCCGATAGTCCGACAGGTCGCGCAGTATCATGCCGATGCTCCTTCCTCCGAGGTTGCGCACGGTAAATCGGAATGCCCACCATTGCGGCGCGCCGTATCAAGCGACGCCGCCGGCACATCCCACAGATAGCCCTGCGCAAGAATCGACTGCCCGGCCTGTTCGCCGAGGCGCAGCAGCGCGGCATGGCTGGCACGCGTGTCGATGCGCTTGAATATCAGTCGCGTGCCACGCTTGACGGACTCGCGCAGCAGGCGAGCGGTGGCCTCCTCATCGCCGGTTTCGCGCGCATCGACCTTGAGCACGGCGGGCCGCAGACAATCCATCAGCGCGAGTGCGTGGCACGCATCGGTGGCCTTGAGCGCTACGCGAAAGCCGTTGCGGCAGTAATTGTCGGCGACGTAGGCAAGTAGCCAGTTCTGACTTTCACTCACGCTCGGCAACTGCAGGACGATTTTTTCACGGGGCAGCCCAAGCGCATCGAGTATGCGGCGAAACGCATTGCCGTGATTGGCGCTCACGCCGGTGAGCAGGCGCGCGTGCACGCTCACGTACAGTTCACTGTCCGCGGCCTGCCGCTGGCGAGAGAAATTGATCGCATGAAGCATGCGGCACAGCCGATCGAGGGCAATCGATTCATCGTCATTGGCGGCATGGTCCAGCAGCTGCCACAGGGACAGCCCGGCATCGCTGCGGGAATGGCTGCGCGCATAGCCCTCATAAGCGACGATTTCCTGCGAATGCAGGACACGGATCGGCTGGAATGCGCTGGTCAGGGTTGAATTGAAGAAGCGTCCCAAGGCCTGGCCATGCTGATCGAGCCACAAGCAGGTGGCAGCCTGCGGCATGTCGCGCTGGCGAACCAGATAGTTTTGAAGGGCGGGAAACGACATGACAATACCTCCGGCAAAAGAATCAGACCAGGCTGACGATGGGTCCTGCAAGGTTTCAGATTAACGGCGCGGGCCCGAATCACGAACGAATGCTTTCATCGTTCCATATGCGGATTTCGTTATGGCGCCTCATGCCACGAACTGGCGCGCAATTCACGCCGGATTTCGCGCGCCACCTGCTGGCGATTCACCGCGAGACCGGTCGAAGGCTGCGCAACGAGACCGTCGTCTTGGCCAACCCCCTCGGTGCGGGAGATAAGTGGGTGTCCCCTAATTTGCCCTTGTCGGTCAAGACGAAGCGCATTGCCAGCGCCAAGTGTGAGATGCAGTTGGGTCGGTTCGATGGACTAACGAGTGGTCAAAGGCCACTCAGCCGCCCAAAGGAGTAGTGAACCACCGATCCTCTTGTATGCAAATCGACCTGGACGGCATTGAAGGACCTGGCCCATTTTGTGCGGATCAGTCCGGCCCACATTGGCGCGCGATTGGAACGTGATGCCTGCGGCGGTCCTGACACCATCACCGTCTCGGGGGCGCTCCGATCAAAAGCAAGAAACGGATATCGCGCTGGAGTTCCACGAGTGACACTGTCTATAGCCGACGTCACAGTCGCCCTCTTGCAAAGCCAACAGAAAACACTGCCAAAGGATAACCATGCAATCCGCCCATGCTCATCAAGACTACGTGATCGTGCAAATCAATGAGGAATTCACGCGCCGAGCGAGAACAGCTGGGCTTGACGATCAACATCAATTGGTGGAAAGACAAATTGCAGCCGGCGGCGAACCGTTGCGCGACGTGATGCGCCGCGCCAGCCCCGGCGAGGAAATCATCCTCGCAAGCTACTGCCCATTTACCATTGCCGGCCCCTTCAAAGAGTACGGACCCATCTACATTCTGGCCGACGACGATACAGGTCCCGCATCCATGACATCGCTCCCCACGGGGGACCCGGGCAGCTATTTTGGGAGTCCTTTCGTGTTGCGCGCCTATTCGCTCACCGAGCGCATCGTCGATGCGGCGCTCACATCGCCGCATCAAGCGGAATCGGCATTGCAGGTCTTGCTTCGCCGGGCGGACGTGAGCTTTGTCCTGGCGAGGTTTGCCGCTTATGGATGCTATGGCTGCCGGATAGAACGAGCGAACTGAAAAAGAAAAAGCCAACCTTGAGGGTTGGCTTTTTTACTATCTGCGGCACAGGTTTTTCATTAAAGTGGCACTATTGTCGCTTTCGGTGTGCCGCGAAAATCACACGTCGATATTGCCCGCATGCAGAGCATTCGACTCGATGAAATTCCTGCGCGGTTCCACGTCGTCGCCCATCAGCGTCGTGAAGATCTGGTCCGCGGCAATCGCGTCCTCGATCTGCACCTTCAGCAGGCGCCGCACGGTCGGGTCCATCGTGGTTTCCCACAGCTGTTCCGGATTCATCTCGCCCAGCCCTTTGTAGCGCTGCTTGGAAACGGTGCGCTCGGCTTCGTCGCGCAGCCACTGCATCGCGTGGTGGAAGTCGTCCACTGCCGATTCCTTCACGCGCTCGCCTTCGCCGCGGCGGATGAACGCGCCGTCGCCGATCAGCCCCTTGAAGGTGGCAGCTGCGTTGGCCAGCACCGCGTAATCGGCGCCCTGCACGAAGTCGGCGTCGATCGCGCTGACCTTGATGTTACCGTGATGCATACGCTCGATGCGCAGCATGTGCTTTTCCGACAGCTCGTCCGAACGCACCTTCACGTTCACGGCGCTGTCTCCGATGGTCTGCATCAGGGCGGCGGCCGACTGCTCCGCGCCTTCCACGCTGCCCAGGTCGAGCGTCACGCCGGTCATGATGGCGGTCAGCGCGGCGCGGTCGATCACGCGCGTCAGGCGCGTCATGATGGCGTTGGCCAGGTTGAACTGGCGTACCAGCTCGGCCAGCGCGTCGCCGCTGATCGCTTCCGCACCTTCGCGCGGGGTCAGCGCGGCGCCGTTCAGCGCCACACTCATCATGTAGCTCGCTTCTTCCAGGTCGTCCTTCAGGTAGCGTTCGTCGCGCCCGGCCTTGACCTTGTACAGCGGCGGTTGCGCGATGTAGATGTGGCCGCGTTCGACCAGTTGCGGCATCTGGCGGTAGAACAGCGTCAGCAGCAGGGTGCGGATGTGGGCGCCGTCGACGTCGGCATCGGTCATGATGATGATGCGGTGGTAGCGCAGCTTGTCGACGTTGAATTCGTCCGGCCCGATACTGGTGCCGAGCGTGGCGATCAGGGTCGTGATCTGCTCGGACGAGAGCATCTTCTCGAAGCGCGCCTTCTCCACGTTGAGCACCTTGCCGCGCAGCGGCAGGATCGCCTGGAACTTGCGGTCGCGCCCTTGCTTGGCCGAGCCGCCTGCCGAATCACCCTCGACGATGTACAGTTCGCACAGCGCCGGGTCTTTTTCCTGGCAGTCGGCCAGCTTGGCCGACAGGCCCAGTCCGTCCATCACGCCCTTGCGGCGGGTCAGGTCGCGCGCCTTGCGCGCCGCTTCGCGCGCACGCGCAGCTTCCACGATCTTGCCGCAGATGATCTTGGCGTCGTTCGGCTTTTCCATCAGGTAGTCGGTCAGCGTCTTGGCGACGATCTCTTCGACCGGGCCGCGCACTTCCGACGAGACCAGCTTGTCCTTGGTCTGCGAGGAAAATTTCGGCTCGGGCACCTTGACCGACAGCACGCAGGTCAGGCCTTCGCGCATGTCGTCGCCGCTGATCTCGACCTTCGCCTTCTTGGCGAAATCGTTCTCGTCGATGTATTTGTTGATCACACGCGTCATGGCAGCGCGCAGGCCGGTCAGGTGGGTGCCGCCGTCGCGCTGCGGGATGTTATTGGTGAAGCACAGCACCTGTTCGTTGTAGGCGTCGTTCCATTGCATCGACACGTCCACCGTGATGTTGGTGCCCTGGTCTGACTGGCGCTCGCCGGTCGCCTGGAACACGGTCGGGTGCAGCACCGTCTTGGACTTGTTGATGTATTCGACGAAGCCGCGCGTGCCGCCTTCGAACGCGAACAGTTCTTCCTTGCCGGTGCGCTGGTCGGTGAGCTTGATCTTCACGCCGTTATTCAGGAACGACAGCTCGCGGATGCGCTTGGACAGGATCTCGTAGTGGAACTCGACGTGCGTGAAGATCTCTTCGTCGGCCCAGAAGTGAACGTCGGTGCCGCGCTTGTCGGTCTCGCCGATCACCTTGATCGGCGAGCACGCAACGCCGTTGACCATTTCGATCTCGCGGTTTTGCGGTACGCCGCGCACGAATTCCATGTAGTGCACCTTGCCGTCGCGCCGGATCGTCAGCTTCAGCAGCTTCGACAGGCCGTTCACGCACGATACGCCCACGCCGTGCAAGCCGCCCGACACCTTGTACGAGTTCTGGTCGAACTTGCCGCCCGCGTGCAGCTCGGTCATCACGATTTCGGCGGCGCTGCGTTTTGGCTCGTGCTTGTCGTCGAACTTGAGGCCGGTCGGCACGCCGCGCCCGTTGTCGGTGATCGAGATCGAGTTGTCCGAGTGGATGGTGACGTGGATCTCGGTGCAATGCCCGGCCAGCGATTCGTCAATCGAGTTGTCCAGCACTTCGAACACCAGGTGGTGCAAGCCGGTGCCGTCCGAGGTGTCGCCAATGTACATCCCGGGACGCTTGCGTACCGCTTCGAGGCCTTCCAGGATTTGAATCGATGCGGCGCCGTATTCCTCCGCCTTGGCGGCGGCGACTGGCAAAACTTGTGTGTTCTCGGACATGGACTGCTTTCTCAAAAACGATACAGATACTGTTTATACTATTTAAACGATTCAGCGGGACAGCTGGCGCTGCTCCGCAAAGCCAATCAAATACGCATTGGCATGACAACGTACTTGAAGTCGGCGTTGTCGGGGATGGAAATGAGGGCCGACGAATTCGAGTCGCCCAGCGCAAAGTTCACCTGGTCGCATTTCAGGTTGTTCAGCACGTCGAGCAGGTAGGTCACGTTGAAGCCGATGTCGACCGAATCGCCGCCGTAGTCGATTTCGAGCTCTTCGACCGCTTCTTCCTGGTCGGCATTGGTCGAGCTGATCTTCATGCTGCCCGGGGTGACGATGCAGCGCACACCCTTGAATTTGTCGCTCGTCATGATGGCGGCGCGCTGCAGGGAGCGCAGCAGCTCGTCGCGCCCGATCGTGAAGTCGTTCTTGTAGCCCTTCGGGATCACGCGCGTGTAGTCGGGGAATTTTCCCTCGACCAGTTTCGACACCAGCTCGATGTCGGCAAAAGTGAGCTTGACCTGGCTGGCGGCGATATCGAGGCGGACTGTCTCGTCGCTTTCCTCGAGCAGGCGCTGCAGCTCGATGATGGTCTTGCGCGGAATGATCACTTCCTGGCGTTCGAATTCCTGCTCGGTCTCGACCTGGCAGAAGGCGAGGCGGTGGCCATCGGTCGCGACCGCGATCACGTTGCGTCCGTCCAGCACCAGCAGCAGGCCGTTCAGGTAGTAGCGGATGTCCTGCTGCGCCATCGAGAAGTGCACCATGTTGAACAGGTGCTTGAGCGTTTTTTGCGGCAGCGTCACGCTGGCGTTGAAACTGTCGGCCACCGATACGGTCGGGAATTCCTCGGCCGCCAGCGTTTGCAGCGCAAAGCGCGATTTACCGGTCTGCACGGTCAGGCGCTTGTTCACCAGCGTCATCGTGACGTCGCCCGATTCGGGCAGCGCGCGCAGGATGTCGAGCAGCTTGCGCGCCGCTACCGTGGTGCCGGCCACGTCGGTGCCTGAACCGATGCTGGCGTGCGTCGTGATCTGCACTTCGGTGTCGGTCGACAGGAACGAGACGCTCTCGCCGTCTTTGCGAATGAGGATATTGGCCAGAATCGGCATGGTGTGCCGACGCTCGACAATACCGCTCACGATCTGCAGTGGCCGGAGAAGCGTATCTCGGGTTGTTTTGACCAATTGCATAGTTATCCTCGGTAGGTTGTCAAAAATACTGATTGATGACGCTCGCTTGGGCGCCGGCCGTGCTTAACGCTATATTTTGCCAGAAATTGCCGAAGCTAAATAATTCGGCCTCCTAGCCCTTCAAAGTCTGTTCCAGCACATGCAGCTCGTGGTTGCACTCGGCGTTCTTGGTGCGGTCCAGGGCAATCTTGCGCACCGCGTGCAGCACCGTGGTGTGATCGCGCCCGCCGAACAGTTCGCCGATCTCCGGCAGGCTCTTTTGCGTCAGTTCCTTGGCCAGGTACATCGCGATCTGGCGCGGCCGGGCGATGTTCGCCGGGCGCCGCTTGGAGTACATGTCCGCGACCTTGATGTTGAAGAAGTCGGCCACCGTCTTCTGGATGTTCTCCACCGAGATCTGGCGGTTCTGCACCGACAGCAGGTCCTTGAGCGCTTCTTTCACCACGTCGATCGTGATGTCCTTGCCGTGAAAGCGCGAGTACGCGAGGATCTTGCGCAGTGCGCCTTCGAGCTCGCGCACGTTCGAGCGCAGGTGCTTGGCCACGAAGAAGGCCACGTCGTCCGAAAACGTCACGCCTTCCTGCTGCGCTTTCTTGAGCAAAATGGCGACCCGCATTTCCAGCTCGGGCGGCTCGATCGCGACCGTGAGGCCCGAGTCGAAGCGCGAGATCAGGCGGTCGTCCATGCCGGTGATCTCTTTCGGATAGGTGTCGCTGGTGATGATGATCTGCTTCTTGGCCGCGATCAGGGCCTCGAACGCATAGAAAAATTCTTCCTGCGTGCGGCTCTTCCCGCCAAAAAACTGGATATCGTCGATCAGCAGCATGTCGAGCGAGTGGTAGTAGTGCTTGAAGTCGTCGAAGCCCTTGCGCTGGTAGGCCGTGACCACGTCGCGCACGTACTGCTCGGCGTGGATGTAGCGGATGCGCGCGCCGGGCTGGTCGGCCATCACCTGGTTGCCGATCGCGTGGATCAGGTGGGTCTTGCCCAGGCCCACGCCGCCATAGAAGAACAGCGGGTTGTACGACACGCCCGGGTTGTTGGCGACCTGGATCGCGGCGGCGCGCGCCAGCTGGTTGGCCTTGCCGGTCACGAAGCTGTCGAACGTCAGCTCGGTGTTGACCCGGCTCTGCTCGCGCCGCGGCGAATTGCCGATGTTGAACATCTCGGGCGCGGCGCCTGCGTCGCCACCGCGGTTGTCGGGCGGCGCGCCGTTCGGCGGCGCCGGATGCGGGGCGGGCGCGGGTTTTTTCGGCAGGTTGTTACGCGGGTCGAGCACGAACTGGACCTCGGTCGGCGCTTCGAAGTACTGAGAGGCGAGCATGGTGATGCGGGTGGCGAACTGCGACTTCACCCAATCGAGCTTGAAGCGATTGGGCGCGGCAATGCGCAACTTGCCGTCCTCGAAATCGAGGGCGACCAGCGGTTTGATCCACGCACTGAATTGTTGCGGTGTCAGCTCCAGTTCCAATTGTGCGGAACAGGTCTGCCAGAAATTTTCCATGAATCGTCTGTATGAATAAGGTGTGGAGGGGCGTTCGATGATGCTGCACTCGCGCATGCGTCGCGCAAGCGCTTTCGCCACACGTAACACGCTATTCTACCCTTGACCGGCAGAGTTATCCACAGGCACGACGCATATTTTCGTGTCCGCGGCAGAGCAAGTTCGACAAGATTGCTTGCTTCTTCGGCAACACAATGGCCTGGTGGTTTTTTTGCCGTGTGCGCGCGCACCGCAGCCGCGCCTTGCATGGCTGTCATGCTGTACGAAGCGCTGCCGGCGCGCCTTCCCGGCAGGCCAAAAGCACAGCAAGCCTTGACAAGCGGACTCGAAATGCTGTCTAATTCAGGGTTCCCCGCCCGTATTTCGTGTCGTGTCACTTGTGGCCCGCCTCTGAAACTAGCGGCGAGAAGAGTATTTGCTGTGGCGTGTCGCTGGCTTAAACATCTGCGAAATGTCATTTGCACCAAAAACTGACGGGACGTCAGGCCCGATTTTGCATTTTTTTTGCTTTTAGCGAGACCACCATGAAACGTACTTATCAACCTTCCGTCGTTCGTCGCAAGCGCACGCACGGCTTCCGTGCACGTATGGCTACCCGTGGCGGTCGCGATGTGCTCAACGCTCGCCGCGCCAAGGGCCGTAAGCGCCTGGCTGTATAAGGCTGCCTGCTTTTGCAGCCTGTGCCGATACCGGATTGGCTATGACAAGCGAAGGTTCACACGACTTCGCGCGCGTTCGGCGTATCGTTAAAACGGATGAATTTTCATCCGTTTTTCGTTTGCGACCGGCTCAAAAAACCGCGCATTTCGTGCTCTATACCCGTTCCAACGAGTTGCCGCACGCCCGTCTGGGCGTGGTGGTCGCGAAGCGCTTTGCGCCGCGCGCGGTCACCCGCAACACGATCAAACGGGTCACGCGCGAGCTGTTCCGGGTGACGCAACTGCCCGCCATGGACTGCATCGTGCGCCTTGCGCGCCCGGTCAACAGCAAGGACGGGCCAGCCACCACGGCAGCCCTGAAGGCCACCCTGCGCGCCGAAATCGCCCGCCTGTTTGCCTCGCAGGCGCCGCGCGCGTTAAAGCCGGCTGCATCATGAAGAACGTACTCGTCTGGTTGTTGCGCGCTTATCAGCTGCTGCTGTCCCCGATGCTGGGACAGAACTGCCGCTTTTATCCGACGTGCTCGAACTATTCGATCGAAGCGATTCGTACCCATGGCGCCGCGCGCGGCAGCTATCTCGCGCTCAGGCGCGTGTGCCGTTGCCATCCCTGGAACGAGGGCGGGGTCGACCTCGTGCCTGCGAAGCACGCCAAGCATTCATCTACGACCGCTCGCGGTTGCCACCACACTCCTGACTAATACCCCAAATGGATATCAATAAACGTACCATCCTGTGGATCGTGTTTTCCGTATCGCTGGTAGTTCTGTGGAACGACTGGATGGTTTCGAACGGCAAACAGTCCCTGTTCTCGTTCACGCAGCCGCGGCAAACGACGAGCGCGCCTGCCGCCAAGAGCGGCGCGTCCGAGCTGCCGAGCGCACCTGTGGCGGCCGCTCCAGGCACCGCCGCATTGCCGGGCGCGGCGGCGCCGCAAGCGGTGCGCAGCGAGCGCATCGCCATCACGACCGACGTCATGAAGGTCGAGATCGACACCGCCGGCGGTGTGATCAAGCGCCTTGAGCTGCTCAAGTACAAGGACCGGCTCGACCCGAAAAAGAACCAGGTCCTGTTCGACGTGACCCCAGCCGGCGCCTTCGTCGCGCAGACCGGCCTGATCGGCAACACCGCCGGCGGCGCGCTGCCGAACCACAATACGGTGTTCGTCGCCAAGCCTGGCGCGCGCAGTATCGACGGCGGCAACCAGGTGCAGCTCGTGCTCGAAGCCGAGCAGGGCGGCGTCAAGCTGACCAAGACCTTCACCTTCAAGCGCGGCGACTACCTGATCGACGTGCGCCACGACGTGACCAACTTGGGCGCGGCGCCGGTCAACCCGTCGCTCTACCTGCAATTGCTCCATCATGGCAACAAGCCGGAGGGCGAGACCTATTTCACCAGCAGCTACACGGGTCCCACGCTGTACACGCCGGAAGAGAAATACCATAAGCTCGACTTCGCAACGATCGAGAAGAAGGGCCATGCCGAGCATCCGACCAAGTCCACCGACGGCTGGATCGCGATCTCGCAGCACTTCTTCGTCTCGGCCTTCGTGCCGCCGGCGAAGACCGCGCGCGATATCTACACCAAGAAGGTCGACACCAACCTGTACGCCATCGGCACCTTGCTGCCGCTGGGGACTGTCGCACCGGGCGCCACCGTTTCGACCGACGCCAAGCTGTATTCCGGCCCGCAGGACGAGAGCAAGCTCGAGAAAATCGCACCTGGCCTTGAGCTGGTCAAGGACTACGGCATGCTCACGATTATCGCCAAGCCGATTTTCTGGGTCATGGGCCACATCCACAGCGTGCTGGGCAACTGGGGCTGGACCATCATCGCGTTCACGATCCTGATCAAGCTGCTGTTCTTCCCGCTGTCGGCCGCAGGCTACAAGAGCATGGCCAAGGTCAAGCTGGTCACGCCGAAAATGCAGGCGATCCGCGAGCGCTACAAGGGCGATCCGGCCAAGATGAACCAGGCCACGATGGAGCTGTACAAGACCGAGAAGATCAATCCGCTCGGCGGCTGTCTGCCGATCCTGGTCCAGATGCCGGTCTTCATCGCCCTGTACTGGGTGCTGCAGGCATCGGTCGAGATGCGCGGCGCACCATGGATCGGCTGGATCCAGGACCTGACCGCACCGGACCCATGGTATATCCTGCCGGTGCTGTACGCGATCTCGATGTACATCACGACCAAGCTCAATCCGGCGCCGGCCGATCCGATGCAGGCGAAGATGATGCTGTACATGCCGCTCGCGTTCTCGGTCATGTTCTTCTTCTTCCCGTCCGGCCTGGTGCTGTACTGGGTCGTCAACAACATCTTGTCGATCGGCCAGCAGTGGGTCATCACCAAGAAGTTCGCGGAGGCAGCCGCCAAGTAGCGCCCTGGCGCAAGCAAAAAAAAGCCCGTGCACCGCACGGGCTTTTTTTACGAGCGCTGAATCCGGACCACGCGACACGCCACGCAGTACCGTGCCTTGTCGAATAACTTACAATCACACCATGAACCTCGATTCCTCCCCCATTGCCGCCATCGCCACCGCCCCGGGCCGCGGCGGGATCGGCGTGGTACGCGCCTCAGGCAAAAGCCTGGCGCCGCTGATCGCCGCCCTGTTTCCCGCAACCGCACTGGCGCCGCGCCACGCCACCTACATCCCGTTCCAGAATGCCGACGGCAGCATCATCGACCAGGGCATCGCGATCTACTTCAAGGGGCCGCATTCCTACACCGGCGAAGACGTGCTCGAGCTGCAGGGCCACGGCGGCCCGGTGGTGCTGCAGATGTTGCTCACGCGCGTGCTGGAAGCGGGCGCCGAGGCCGGCCTGCGCCTGGCCGAACCCGGCGAATTCACGCGCCGCGCCTACATGAACGACAAGCTCGACCTGGCTCAGGCCGAAGCCGTGGCCGACCTGATCGACGCCTCCACCGAAGCGGCCGCCAAGTCGGCCTCGCAGTCGCTGTCGGGCGCGTTCTCGAAAACCATCCACACCCTGGTGGAGCAGACCACCGGCTTGCGCATGCTGGTCGAAGCCACGCTCGATTTTCCGGAAGAGGAAATCGACTTCCTGGAAAAATCGGACGCGCGCGGCCAGCTCGCCGTCATCATCGATTCGCTCGACAAGGTGTTCCAGCAGGCAGCGCAGGGCGCGCTGCTGCGCGACGGCCTGAACGTGGTGCTGGTGGGGCAGCCGAACGTGGGCAAGTCCTCGCTGCTCAATGCGCTGGCCGGCGCCGATGTCGCCATCGTCACGCCGATCGCCGGCACCACGCGCGACAAGGTCAGCGAGACCATCCAGATCGAAGGCATCCCGCTCAACATCATCGACACCGCCGGCATCCGCAGCCTCGATGACGGGGTCGACCTGGTCGAGCGCATCGGCATCGAGCGCACATGGGGCGAAGTGGGCAAGGCCGACGTGATCCTGCACCTGCTCGACGCCAGCCAGGGTCCGACCCGCGCCGACGAGCAGATCGTGGCCGCTTTCCCGTCCGGGGTACCGGTGCTGCGCATCTGGAACAAGATCGACCTGTCGGGCCACAAGAGTGCGGTCGACCGGATGGAGGACGCCACCCACGTCTACCTGTCGGCGCACGAGCATGTCGGCATCGACCTGCTGCGCGCGGAACTGCTGCGCATCGCCGGCTGGCAGCAGACCGGCGAATCGCTCTACCTGGCGCGCGAGCGCCACCTGATCGCGCTGCGCTCGGCCCGCAACCACCTTGAGCAGGCTGCCGCGCACGCCGCGCAAAACGACCAGTCGCTCGACCTGTTCGCGGAAGAACTGCGGCTTGCCCAAGTGCACCTGTCCAGCATCACTGGCAAGTTTTCCTCGGACGACTTGCTGGGCGTGATCTTCAGCCGTTTCTGCATCGGCAAGTGATCCCTTTTCCCAGGACATATCGCATGGAACTTGAGCCACGGAGCCTGAACATTCCGCTCGAACGCGACGAGCGTTGGGGGCTCGTACTGGTCGCGGCTTGCACGGTGGTCGCGGCCATCGCCTGGTTTGTCAACCAGCCTTTCGCGGTTGTATTCGCCGCCTCATCCATCGTCTGCTTGCCAGTGCTCTATCTGAGTTATTTTCCATCACGCCTTTCGCGCCGCCTGCCGCAGCGGGGCAACCTCGGCCGTAGCGCCGTTATTGCGCTGTTGCTGGGCTATACAGCTCTTGCCAAGTCAGTGCTTGTTCCATTTTTTGTGAGAATCATCGAACGTGTGTTGGACTGACGCTGCGGTCAAACCGAGGGTCAAGTGTTTGTCCAAGCTGAACTGAGCGAAAGCATGAAACCCAGGGCCGGGCGCTCTTCCCGGTTTCGCTCGCTTCTGCATCGATAGTGCGCCTCGCCGCCCTTCCGGCGGCGGCGTGCTACATTTCGACTGCCGATGTGCTACGCTTTTGCGGCGAAATCCGAAAGACCATGGCACCTTCAGACAGGATGGAAACAAATGAATCGTACGATGGGAGCCCTGCATCAGCGGCTCGGCAGGCTGGCCTTGCCCCTGCTCGCGTGCCTGCTCGCTTCCTGCGCCAGCGTGATCGGCCCGCGCCAGGTCGAACTGCCCCTGACCCGCCTGCAGGAGGGTATGGAGCGGCGCTTCCCGCTCAACAACCGAGTACTCGAACTGTTCGATGTGCAACTGACCCGGCCGCAACTCGAGCTCGTGCCCTACACCGACCGCGTCGCGCTGACCATGGACGTGTCGTTCGCGCCGGCCTTTTTCCGACAGTCATGGCACGGCAGCATGGCCTTGTCGGGCCGGCTGTTCGTCGATACCTCGCGCAACGCGATCTTCATGCGCGAGGCCCGCGTCGACCGGCTCTCGTTCGACGGCGTCGACGAGGCGCACCAGCGCCAGTTCACCAAAGTAGCGAACGTGCTGATTGAGCAGATCACGCCCGACCTGCCGTTGTACCGCTTCCATCCGCGGGAATTGCGCTATGTAGGCGTCCAGTTCGTTCCGACAAGAATCACCACCACGCCGCACGCGCTGGTCGTTATTGTCGAGCCGGAACGATAAGTATCATCCCGCCAAGTTAGTCAATTCTTCAAGTGTGTGAACAATTGGAAAACACCCATGGCATGGGCGCGGGGGCCGCGCTTTCTTCGGTTGTGGTAACGCAAAGACTGTCCACATTTACAGCATTGCAGAGGCGCGTCATTGAGAGCAAACTGGTGCTCATTTCGCGCGAGACTCATCATTTGCTGCGGCCCGCCGGTTGCGCTCGGGGCGCGGTGGCAGATCGGGGGTGCCGCCCCGGTATGTGCAACAATGATGCGACCATTGTGCGTAGCGGAAAGAGCGGAATTGAGAATTCTCATGGCCGTACTATTCCGCTGCAGTAATCTTGCTGAAAGACTTGAGAGCGGCCTGAAGGAGGTGAATCTTGGGAACGATACAGGAGAATTTGCCGGAAAAGGATGCGGGAGCGGAGCTGCCTGCGGTCCCGACGGCGTCCGTGCGAGCCCGTCAGAGCCTGCCCCCCAAGGGCTCGTGCTGGTACTGCGAAAAACCGCTCGACAGCGTGCGCCGTTTCTGTGGCAAGGTGTGCGCCGATGCCTTCGATGAAGAAGCCGAGTACACCCGCTAGCTCAGGCCACCGGCGGTCATGCCGCCGCCTCAGGGATGCTGCAAGACCCTGAGCGCGCCCTCGAAGTCGAATTCGTTGGCCGCCGCGCTGACACGCGCAAACTTCGTTTCACTCAGAATCACCCGCAAGCTCGCTGCCGATGCCTCCAGCAGGTCCACGGCGGCGCCGTCCCCGCTGGCGAGCAAGTCGATCAGTTGCGCCAGCAAGGCGGAGTCTTCCAGCAAGGGACGGGGCGGCACCGGCAAAGGCTGGCCCTGCGCAAGGTCGATCGTCAGCATCAGGTCGAGTACCTGCACGACACTGTCGAGCTCGGGAGCCAGCTTGTCCAGCTCGCCTTGTTCGGATTGCGCTTGCGTGCGGATTGCCTGCTCGAGCGCGCAGGCCTGCTGGTGCAGGCGGTGCGCGCCGATCATGCCTGCGGCGCCCTTGAGGTTGTGCACCATGCGGTGGGCCTGGTCGCGCTCCCCGCCATGCAGCGCGCAGCGCAGCGCGACGATGGTGCTGCCGTAGTCGCTGCGAAAGCGCTTGAGCATGCGAGCGTACAGGTCGCGGTCGCCCATCACGCGGGCGATGCCATCGTTGACATCGAGGATGTCGCGCACCGCCGCGTCCGCGCGCAGCTCAATCGTGCCGGTGAGGTTATCAGGTGGTGTCATGGTTGTCGTGGAGGTGTCACAAGCTACGCCGCTAACGATACCAGATCTGCCTGCTTAAATGGCAACTCTGTGCATCACCTGGTCGAGAAAGACCAGTTCTTGTTAATGGCGGTGCCGCCTGCGCTCCCCTTGAACGTGACGTCGTAGACCGTGCCCGCCTTGAGCACCGACAGCGGGATGATGGCCGCGGCCGAAGTCGTCGTCTCGGAATCGGTGGCGTGCACCAGCAACTTGACCGGCAGGTCGGCGCCCGCGCCGTGCGCGCGCAGCGTGAAAGCCTGCACCGCCACCACCATGTTGATGTCGGCGTGGACGCTGATCGGGTAGCCCACTTCATTGCTGCCGCTGATCGGGTCAGGCGTCTCGAAGTCGCTGAAGAAATTGGGCGGCACCAGGCTTTGCCCGTCGTGCGGCCAGACCGCGATCTTGCCTTGGCCGACGCCCGGACCATAGCCGTTCTTGCCGGCAAAATTGGCGGTGAAATAGGTGTAGCCGGCCTTGGTGGTGGCCGAGCCGGTGCCGATTTCCTTGAACACGGGCTCGAACATCACGAAGCGGTGGTAGATCGCCGTGATGAGCTCCTCTGCCATGTAGAAGCCGGAATTGCTGCTGGTCGCGGAGATGACCTCGCCGGCGTAGGCGGTGTTGTCCCAGGGATAGCCGGCTGCGGTCAGGCGCGCTGTCAGGTTCACTCCGGTAAAGCCGGGCTTGCCTCCGATCTCGTCGTGGGTGACGATATCGTTGGTTTTCTGGTAGTCGGAATGGGCCTGCGCGGCGGTGGCCACCGTGCTGCTGCGCGCCATCTCGGGCATGCCGGCCAGCCTGCGCCGGTAGTTAATCCAGTTCATGCCATCGGTGGCCACGTTGTTGACCATCACCGGCGCGCCCGGCAACTGGGGCAGGGTGCTGCCAGGCGGCGCCGGTTCGCTGCGTTTCCCGCCGCCCGAGCCGCCGATGCCGCAGGCAATGAGCGAGCAGGCCGTTACCAGCATCGCGCCGCAGGTTCTCCAGCCGGTAAATCTGCTCATCAGTTCCCCTTCCTGCCCAGTGTGTCTGTAAAACGTTGATTCTAGGCGAATTTGCCGATCGATGAGCGCCATTTCGCTCAAGGAAAGCGCGCGCGCCGTCCGCTGCTTTAAAATGTAATCATTCCGACATCCCCATGAAGCCCCCGATGCGAACCACCTTGAAACCAAGCCGCCGCCAGCGCCTGGCGCGCGCCAGGTTCGCCCTGCCAAGTTTCGTCACCTTGCTCTCGATCGCCTGCGGTTTCGGCAGCATCGTCATTGCGGTCGACAACGCGCCCATCGGCAGCGCCTGGGACTATCGGCTGGCCGCGATCCTGCTGGTGCTGGCCGGCGTGTTCGACGCGCTCGACGGCTTCGTGGCGCGCGCCACCGGCACCTCGTCCGAGTTCGGGGTCCAGCTCGACTCGATTGCCGACGTCATGAATTTCGGCTGCGCGCCCGCGATCCTGTTGTACTGCTATGGTTTCGTGCAGCTCGGCGTGCAGCAGCCGGCGCTGCTGCGCATGGGCGGGCTGGCGTGCTTCGTGTTCGTCGCCTGCGGCGCGCTGCGGCTGGCGCGCTTTAACGTCAGCGTGGGCCACACCGACCCGCGCTATTTCGTCGGCATGCCGATCACCGCGGGCGCGGCCTGCGTGGCGTCGGTGGTGCTGGCCTGGCCGGCGCCGCTGGCCACCGGCGCGCAGGCTTACCTGCTGATGCTGCTCATGGTGGGGGTGGGCAGCCTGATGGTCTCGACCATCCGCTTCCCCAGCTCGAAGCAGCCGAAGAACAAGTGGATATGGCTTGCCATCGCGCTCAGCCTGGGTTTGCTGGCGTGGCTGCAAACGCGCTTCTTCGCGCTGTTTTTCGTGTTTTACGTGAGCGCGACCCTGCTGCTCAATCTCGCCTGGCGCCAGGGCTGGCGCGGCGTTGCGGCGCCCGTGGACGAGCGCCACTGACGGTTCAGGCGAACTTGTCGAGCATGGCGGCCAGGTGCGCGCAAGCGCTCTGCGCTTGCGCCAGGTCTTGCGCATTCGCGCTTTGGGTGGAGATGCTGTTGGCCAGCAGTTGAACGAAACAGCGGTCGAGCGCCTTGCGCGCCGCCGCCATCTGCTGGGCCACCGCATCGGCGTCCGAAGGCTGTTCGGCCAGCGCGATCAGCTTTTGCACGCCGCGCAACTGGCCTTCGATGCGCGCGAGCCGGTTCAGCAGGTCCTTCTTCTGCGATGCGCTCAGTGCGCTGCCTTCGACGATCTTGAGCTCTTTGTCGGGCATGTTTTTACGCCACCTCTTGCGAGCGCGCCGCACGCAGGATGTTGAACCAGCCGGGACGGCTGAGGGTAAATCCGGTGCCGGCCACGGCTACTGCGATCGCTTCGATGCGTCCGCTGCCGGTCAGCGGGAGCGGGCGGCACGGCAACTGCATGATCCAGGCGAACACCACGCTGGCGAACGGCTGCCCGAGTTCGTCGGCGATGCCCTTGATGACCAGGCGCAGTTTCTCGGCCTGCGCTTCAGTGCCGCTGAACAGGCGCCCGCCGGCCAGCGGCGACCAGATCATCGGCGCCACGCCCAGGTCCTGCAAGCCGTCGAAGGTTTCATCGAACAGCGGCGCCGTGTGCATGGGCGAGAACTCGAGCTGGTTGGTGGCCAGCGCAATGCGCCTGTCCAGGCATTCGAACTGGTGGCGGCTGAAATTGGAGACGCCGAAATGGAGCACCTTGCCGGCCTTCCTGAGGGCGCTGAAGGCGGTGGCGACCTCGTCGAATTCCATGAGCGGATCGGGGCGGTGGATCAGCAGCAGGTCGAGGCGGTCGGTGCCGAGCTGGCGCAGCGATTGCTCGGCCGAGGCGACGATGTGCGCGGCGCTGGTGTCATAGTGCTGGAGGGTGTGCTGCGGACGCTGCGGCGAGACCAGCTTGATGCCGCACTTGCCGATCAGCTCGATCTGGTCGCGCAGCGAGGGCTTCAGGCGCAGGGCCTGGCCGAACAGGCCCTCGACCCCATAGTCGCCGTAGATGTCGGCATGGTCGAAACTGGTGACGCCGAGCTCGACGCACTGCTCGATGAAGGCGACGCGCTGTTCGGGCGTCATGCCCCATTCGGTCATGCGCCACATGCCGGCCACGATGCGCGACAGTTCCAGGCCCTGCGAACGGGTCACGGCGCGCGGGCAGGACAGGCCGGAGGGTAGGGCGTAGTTCATTGTTTTTCTTGTTGTGGGTCGATCGACGGATAGCTGAGGCGGGCGAGCGCGTGCCCGCCCGCCCCAGGCAGCCGGGCCTTACTTGAGCCAGAGACGCATCGAATCCCAGGCGCGCCCGAAAATGGTCGCCTGCGACACTTCTTCGAGGGCCACTACAGGCAGTTCCAGCAGGGCCTTGCCGTCGACCATCATCTTGAGGGTGCCGACGCGGCTGTTTTGCGGCAGCGGCGCGACCAGCGGGTCCTTGCGCTCGAGCACAGGCTTCATTTTGGCGGCGACGCCTTTGGGCACCGTCACCAGCACGTCCCTGGTGAAGCCGATCTTGACCGTGCTGCTCGAGCCCTTCCACACTTCCGGGCTCTGGATCGCCTGGCCTTTGGAATACAGCTTGACGGTGTCGAAGTTCTGGAAGCCCCAGTTGAGTAGCTTCTGGCTTTCCTGGGTGCGCGCCTGGTCCGAATTGGTGCCTAGCACCACCGAGATCAGGCGGCGCTCGCCCGCATTGCCGTTGGGGCGATGCGCCGATGCGATCATGCAGTAGCCGGCCGCTTCGGTGTGGCCGGTCTTCATGCCGTCCACGGTCGGATCGAGCCACAGCAGGCGGTTGCGGTTCGGCTGGGTGATCTTGTTGTAGGTGAAGCTCTTGACCGAGTCGATCTTGTAGAACTCGGGGAAATCGGCGATCACGCGCGCGGCCAGGATCGCCAGGTCGTTCGCGGTCGAATAGTTTTCCGGGCTGGGCAGACCGTGCGAATTGGCGAAGCGGGTCGATTTCATCCCCATGCGTTCGGCTTCGCGGTTCATCAGCACGGCGAAGGTGGCTTCGTCGCCGGCCACCGCTTCGGCCAGCGCGACCGCGGCGTCATTACCCGACTGCACCATCAGGCCGTACAGCAAGTCCTTCACCTTGACCGGGGTGGCCGGGTCGATGAACATCTTCGAGCTGCTGGCGTCGACCTTCCAGGCCTTCACCGATACGTTGATCATCTGGTTGATGTCGAGCTTCTTGTCCTTGATCGCGGCAAAGGTCAGGTAGGCCGTCATGATCTTGGTCAGCGAGGCCGGCTCGATGCGCGCATTCGGGTCTTGCGAGGCGATCACCTGGCCGCTGGTCGCGTCGAGCAGGAGCCAGGACTTTGCGGCGATGGTCGGGGCTGGAACGGTCTGCGCAACGGCGCTGGATATCAATAAGATACTGGCGGCAAGCGCCGCAAAGAATTTTTTCATGGAGTGGTAGCGAGAGTGTGAGAAGTGCACCGGCAATGCTTGCAAGGATTGCCGTAAGTGAAGAGCCCCAATTATATGCCCTTGGGTTCGGTTTCGCTGCCATGGCGCCACAATTGAATCACCAAATTTTTGATGTGGCTAAGCTTGCGGTGGAAGAAATGGTCAGCGCCGGGAATGACGATCACGGGAATGTCCTGCGGACGGGCCCAGTTGAACAGTTGCGTGAGCGTGATGGTGTCGTCGACTTCGCCGTGGATCAAGATGGTGTCAGGCGGCACCGTCGGCATCGGCCATTTGCCCGCTGCGGTTCCCACCAGCACCAGGCGTTCGGCCGGCTCGCCGCGCGCGATCAGGCGCTGCTGCAGTTGGCCCTGCACGAAGGTGCCGAAGGAAAAACCGGCCAGCGCCACCGGCAGGCCGGGATAGCGCTTGCGCATGTGCGCCAGCATGAAATCCATGTCGTCGACTTCGCCGCGCCCGTCGTCATGGGTGCCTTCGGAAGCGCCCACCCCGCGAAAGTTGAAACGCACCGCTACATAGCCGAGCGCGACAAATGCGCGGGCCAGGGTCTGGGCCACCTTGTTGTCGATGCTGCCGCCGTACAGGGGATGCGGATGCGCCACCAGTGCAACCCCGCGCGGGGCGACGTCGTCGGCCGGCATGTCCAGCAGGCCTTCCATGTTGCCGGCCAGGCCGGCCAGGTTGAATTTTTCAGAATGCTTGTTCATTTGTGCAGGGGAAAATGTTCAGATCTTGAGGCGTTCGACCACTTTGCCGCCGATCAGGTGGCTGTCGATGATTTCGTCGATGTCGCTGTTGTCGACGTAGGTGTACCAGACGCCTTCCGGATAGACGACCACGACCGGGCCTTCCTCGCAGCGGTCGAGGCAGCCTGACTGGTTGATGCGCACCTTCTCATGGCCGTTCAGGCCGAGCTCCTTGATGCGGCGCTTGGCGTGCTGCTGGGCCGACTGGGCGCCCCGTTCTCCGCAGCAAGGGCGGCCGTCTTCGCGCGTG